>Ga0070727_10000132_pt1 | contig 123601 bp, 107 predicted proteins | sample tdAd472_FD_66722 | JGI IMG/M metagenome (GOLD analysis project Ga0070727, IMG submission 66722) | Marine sediment microbial communities from the Atlantic coast under amendment with organic carbon and nitrate - tdAd47.2 | ecosystem: Environmental > Aquatic > Marine > Coastal > Sediment... | reverse complement strand
TGGAAGTTTGTTTTCAACCGAGGAAGGCTTACCCCATTTGTGGTCTCCGCTTTGTTTGAAAGCCTCATTCTCCGCTAATCTGCGAAGAGCCAAAATTCAGGTGCCACGCTATGGCAATGGAAATGTCGCTTTTACGACATTTTTCACAGTACAGCCCCACTATAGTGCCAGCGCTTAAAATAATCCACGCAAAAGCTGCCGTGTCTTCCTCCTGGGGACGGCGACTGGCGAGAGCGGAAACACATACCATTCGCAGTATTACAATACCTATAAAAGGAGCACGACATGAAGACAACAGCACGCTTTTCTCTCACCGCAATGGCACTGGGGCTGGCGCTGGCCCAGCAAAGCTATGCCCAGGGTCTGGAAGAAGTCGTTGTAACGGCTACCAAACGGGCCGAGAGCATGCAGGATGTACCGATTTCCATGGTTGCCATGAGCGGCGAGGACATCAAGGATTTCGGCGTGACCCGTGGCGAGGAGTTTTCCGCGAATATGCCGGCTGTGTCGATCAAACAGAACCCTATCGGTAACTTCATATTCATCCGTGGGGTGGGTACACCGGGCTCCAACCAGGGTATAGAGCAGTCTGTGTCCATCTTCCACGATGGTATTTACATGGGGCGTAGCCAACTTTCACGCGCTCCCTTTATGGATCTGGACCGTGTAGAGGTGCTCAGGGGTCCGCAGAGTGCCCTGTTCGGTAAAAACACCATCGGTGGTGCGATTCACGTGATCAGCGCCAAGCCCACTGACGAGTTCGAGGGCATGGTGAGCGGCTTGTATGGCTGGGAGGATGGGGAGCAGGAGATTACCGGCGTGCTGTCCGGTCCTATCACTGACACACTGTCGGGGCGTATTGCCTACCGCACCTATGAGTTGGACGGTTACCTTGAGAATGAGCTGACAGGCGATGACGGCCCCGAGCGTGATGACGAAACCCTGCGCCTGATGCTGTCCTGGGATGCAACGGACACCCTGAACATAACCGGTAAATGGGAGCGCAGTGAGTTCAAGCAGGTGCAGCAAACTACACAGCTGCGCATTATCGATCCGGTCGGTACTGGCGTTCCCTTTTCAGGACTGAATGCGGCACTCAGGGCAGCAATCACCGGAGATACCTCACCCGAGAAGTACGATGACAAGCGCGCGGTAATCAACGACGGCGGCGCGGCATTGGGTCTGGTGGCACCGCAGTACGCAGGCCTGCCGGGTTTCCCGGACAAGCCCGAGTTCAGCGATAACGAAATGGATGTGGGTACCCTGACCATCGATTGGGCAATCGGCGAACACACGCTGACCGCCATCACCGGGTACGCCACGTATGAGTACCGCGACGTATGCGATTGTGACTTTGCCGCACTGCCGCTGATTCAGGTGGACGCCACGGAAGACTACGATCAGTTCAGCCAGGAGATCCGCATCACTTCGCCGGGTGGTGAGACCTTTGACTATATTGTGGGTTTCTACTACCAGGAAAGCGACCTGTCTTACCGTTCCATCGAAGGCTTCGGTTCTTCGTTGGCATCACCGCTACTGGGTGCGCCTGCGGCATTGACACCTAACCTGACTCGCGATTACAGCATGGACCAGGATCAGGACATGTGGGCCGTGTTCGGTTCCGGTACTTACAGCTTCACTGACTCCACCCGGCTGACAGTAGGTATTCGCTACTTCGAAGAGACCAAGGAAGCCAGCCACGCGCTGAACAAAAAATTCACCGGTGGCTGGGACTACAGCTCAGGAGCCGGCCTGCCAGCTGGTACGCTGGTATATGGCGATACCGCAGCAGAGTATGACCGCTTCCTGGCCGAATTTGCCGGGACACCGTTGACGGCTATATCGGAAGGCATTTACGCCGGCCTGCTGGGCACCTTTGAGCACGACATTCGCGACCGTGAGCGTTCGGAAGAGGATGTAACCGGCTCCATTACCCTGGAACACGACATTGGCGAAGACGCGATGGTATTTGCCACCATAGCCACGGGTACCAAAGGGGGTGGTTTTGACGCCCGCTTCCTGCAGACCAATGACAACCCCTTCTTCGAATACGATGAAGAAAAAGCCACCGCCTTTGAAATTGGCATCAAGTCGACGCTGCTCGACGGCATGATGACCTTCAATGCGACGGCGTTCTATACCACAGTGGATGACTTCCAGGTGAGCATCTTCGACGGTGCCACCGCCTTCTTTGTACAGAACGCGGCGGAACTGGAATCCCAGGGTGTAGAAGTGGACCTGCGCTGGGCGGCAACAGATTCGCTGACCATCGGCTTTGCCGGCAGCTACCTGGACGCTACCTACCAGGATTTTGAAAATGGCCCCTGTTGGACCATCAGCGGCAGCGAGCCGGTGGATCGCGGTAACTGTATTGACCGCGGCACACCCAACGCGAGGCGTGATGCCTCAGGCGATAACATTAACTTTGCACCGGAACTGGCCGCAAACTTCAATGTTGATTACCGCCTGCCCATAGGCAGCTCCCTGGAGGGCCGAGGCACGCTGAACGTGAACTACTCAGACGGGTACGCAACGGCGGGTGACCTTGATGAAGACTACGCCTACCAGGACGACTACACGACTTTAGACCTGCGCCTGGCTCTTGGCTCAGTCGATGGCATGTGGGACGTGGCCTTGATCGGCAAAAACCTCACCGATGAGTTCACCAGCGGCAACAACAACGACCAACCGCTGGTACCCGGCAACGGCTTCTCATCCACAGATCGTCTGCGCTCTTACGCTGTGCAGGCTACTTATCGCTTCTAATCGGGCGTATCCAGCGGGAGTATTCGTGATATGAGTGACGACCTCGACTATTCCCCGCTGGCTCTTTTTGCCCTTCCCCTGGCAGGAGAAGGGCAGTCCATGCCCCGTGTATTCGGCGCGCCATCCCGGTATGTACAGGGCGCCGGTGTTATCAGACAGGCTGGACATTACCTTTCCAGGCTGGGGTTCAGGCACTGCGCAATACTGGCTTCAACCCGCTGCATGCAGGCTGAGGGCGGTGAACTGCTCTCGAGTATGCAGTCAGCGGGCCTGACCACCGAAGTCCTTGCATTTGGCGGTGAATGCTCGCTGGACGAGATCAACGTGCATCGTGATGCACTGGCGCGCCAGCCGCAAACCGTGGACAGCCTCGTTGCTGTGGGCGGGGGTAAGGCGGTCGACGCGGGCAGGGCGATCGCTCATCGCCTCGGTATTCCTGTGGCGGTTGTGCCTTCGCTGGCGTCCAATGACGCACCCTGTGCGGCCGTCTCGGTCATTTACACGCCGGCGGGCGAAACCGCTGATGCGGAAGTCTACGACAGCAATCCGGAACTGGTGTTGGTCGATACAGCTGTGATCGCCGGTGGCGGAGAACGCTACCTCGTCGCTGGCATGGGTGATGCAATGGCCACCTGGTACGAAGCCAGGGCCACTGCGCGTTCATCTGCCGGCATCAACGTGTTTGGCAGCAGGCCCACGCTCGCTGCTACCGCACTGGCACAGTTATGTGCGGACACACTCTACGCCCAGGGAGTAAACGCGCTGCGGGCTTTGCGTGAGCAGCGCATGGATGAGTCTCTTGAGCAAATTGTAGAAGCCAATGTGTTGCTGAGCGGGCTGGGATACGAAAGTGGCGGTATCGCCGCCAGCCATGCAGTGGCGCAAGGCTACACCATGATTGCGCGCGTTCATGAGCAGCACCTGCATGGAGAGATGGTAGCCATGGGAGTACTGGCGCAACTTTGCCTGGAAGCGGATGTGGCCGAAGCGAGAAGGGCAGCAGCGTTCTTCGCCGAGGTGGGTTTGCCGGTTTGTCTGTCGCAATTGGGTCTCGATGCTGACAACACGACGGAACTTGCTCTGGTAACGGGCGCAGCCATGGCCTTCCCCTTCCTGGCCAATATGCCCGACGAAGTCACGCAGGAGAGTCTGCTCGATGCCATTGTTGCAGCAGATCGCCTCGGCCGTGAGTTCATCGGCGCAAGCAAAGCCTGACGGGACTATTCATCCGTTGCCACGGTGCTGCCGTAACACTATTGTTACAGATAATAATGATCATCAGGAGAGACGCCCCATGTTAAAGCCACTGCGAAACTACTTCCTCGCTGCGCTAATCGCCCCGGCATTGACTCTGGCCGTGGCACCCGCGCTGGCAGAAGAGGGTGTGGACGCCGTGCCTGACACGCAATGGCGCTTGCACGGCAATGACACGGGAGAGCAACGCCATTCCGCGCTGACCCAGATACATAGCGACAATGTGGGCCAGCTTGGCCTTGCCTGGTATTTCAATATGTACACCCGCCGAGGAGTTGAAGCTACACCGTTGATGGTGGATGGCACACTCTATGTGTCTGGCAGTTGGTCCATGGTGTATGCACTGGACGCAAAGACAGGGGAGCTGCGCTGGTTCTACAATCCGGATGTCGACCGGGCCTTCCTCGCCAAAGGCTGCTGCGATGCGGTAAACCGTGGCGTCGCCTACGCTGACGGCAAGGTGTTTGTCGGTAGTTATGACGGCCGCCTTATTGCGCTGGATGCCAAAGACGGCTCGGTGATCTGGGACGTGCAAACAACTGACCGCGAGCAGCCCTACACCATTACCGGTGCGCCACGCATTGCGGGCGATAAGGTGGTGATTGGCAATGGTGGCGCCGAGCTCGGTGTGCGTGGGTACGTCAGTGCTTATGACATGGATACCGGCAAGATGTCATGGCGTTTTTATACGGTGCCTGGAAATCCTGCGGACGGTTTTGAAACGCCAGAGCTGAAGAAGGCGGCGGAGACATGGACCGGCGAATGGTGGAAGTGGGGTGGTGGCGGTACCGTCTGGGATTCCATGGTCTACGACCCGGAACTTGACCTGCTGTACATTGGTGTGGGCAACGGTTCACCCTGGAACCAGTCATTGCGCAGCCCCGGAGGAGGGGACAACCTGTTCCTCACCTCCATCGTAGCGCTGCGCCCGGATACCGGCGAATACGTCTGGCACTATCAGACCACCCCGGGGGAGACCTGGGACTATACCGCAACGCAACACATGATATTGGCTGACCTGGAGATAGACGGCAAGCTGCGCAAGGTGCTGATGCAGGCCCCCAAGAATGGCTTTTTCTACATTCTGGATCGCAGCAGCGGCGAGCTGCTTTCAGCCGAGGCGTATACGGCAATGACCTGGGCAACCGGTGTCGACATGAAGACCGGGCGCCCGATAGAAACCGAAGACGCACGGGTTTTCGACGGCAATAACGTCAGCCTTCCCAGTAACGCCGGCGCGCACAACTGGCACCCGATGTCCTATTCGCCCCAGACCGGCCTTGTCTACATTCCCGCAATGACGATCCCCATCAGGTTCCTGCAGCCTACCAATGAGCGCGATCGCCTGCCCGGGCAGGGGTACTGGAATACCGGTTTTGATCGGATGGCGAACGTACCCGAGGACCTGCCCAACCTTGAGGAAATTATCGCCCAAACCTATACAGCGCAGTTACTCGCGTGGGACCCGGTGAAGCAGAGCGCACGCTGGGCCAGCGAAATTGGCCCCGTGGCGGGTGGTGGGGTCCTCAGTACAGCTGGCAACCTCATTTTTCAGGGCGGCGCCAACGGCGCTTTGCAGGCAAGGAATGCCAGCACCGGTGAATTGCTCTGGTCGCACGATTCCCAGACCACGGTGATGGCAGCGCCGATAAGCTACGCCATAGACGGTGAGCAGTACATTGCCGTAGCTGTCGGTTTTGGCGGCGGTGCGGCAGCAGAGGCGGGACCTATCATGCATGGGAGGAACATCCCCAACCTGTCCCGAGTGCTGGTGTACAAGCTTGGAGCTAACCAGGAGTTGCCTCCCGTGCCGGAGCAGAACAAACAACTGCCAAAACCCGCCCCGGTCACGGCCAACGCCGACTCAATACAACAAGGCCAGGTGTTGTACCATCGCCATTGCGGCTACTGCCACGGTGATGGCTTGCGCACCGGCGGGCTCACCCCGGACCTGCGCTACTCCGGGCAGGCTGTGCATGATAGTTGGCAGAATATTGTGTTGGGCGGTGTGCTCGAGGCCAGGGGCATGGTCAGTTTCGCTCCCTACCTGAGTGAGCAAGAGGCGGAGAACATCCGCCAGTATGTGCTGAGCGAAGCCGACAGGCTCTATGCCCGGCAGCCTATAGCGCCTGACAAACCATAGCCCTATCTCCGCCGGGTCGATTCTGTAGCAGTTACCGATTGAGTGCCCCGCTTGCAGCCGGTATACATTGACAGAAACCCTCCCTCGACTAGAGTCATAGAGTTACGTCAACAGCTTGACCCGGGCTCCTCGTTGGAATCAGTGGCAGGTACAGCTGGCAGTTGACCATGCACTCCTTGGAGGTTTCCATGCGTAAAAATTATTCCCTCTCCATAGTCATCGCGCTGGCCCTGTCGGGTGTTTCGACGCCGGCGATGACGGCCTGCAATCAGGGGCAGATCGCCGGACTCTGGTATGTGCTGGTGCGTTGGAGCGACGGCGGCTCTGAAACCGGTTGGAACGACTGTCGAATGAGACTGAATAAGCAGGGCAAGATGCAGAGTATCAGCTGTGTTGATCTCGACCTTGGCGAAACCACGACGTCGTCGGCGCCCATGGACGCTACCGGTACGTTCAGGCTGCAAAAATCCTGTCGTGTTAGCGGCAACTTTGCAGGAGCCAGAGTTAGAGGTTTTGTTGATCGCAAGGTGCTGGTTATGAACGGCGCGATATATGAAGAAGGTGCTGCCAATGAGGTAGTGACCTTCACCGCCGCGAAGAAATAGCCGGGCAACCTGAGCAAAGCTGTTTGGGAAGGCGCAAGATGCCCCTCAATTGAGCATTCTTCATCGGAGTCGGTGAGGGCAGTGACGTACCCGGTCAGGCGTACCCGGATTCGGTATACACAGATTAACTGGAAAAGCGCCCGTGCCTGCCGGCGCCAGCCGCAAAGCGGCTCGCGCCCTCAATAGCCTCGGCAAACACAACAGGGTAGCCGCCGGCACCTTCGTTGACGAGGGCTTCGGCCAGTTCTGTATCCCACTGCCTATACGCCGAAGCCCGATCCGCGCGCAGGCACTGCTGAGGAAAAGCGGCAACCTCGGCCGCCAGTGCTTGCGCTGCCGACAGCGCCTGGCCTTCCTCGACAACGCGGTTTGCAAGCCCCATACGCAGCGCTTCGTCAGCGTGTACCGGCCGCCCGGTGAGAATCATGTCCATGGCGTGCCCCTGGCCGACGATACGGGGCAGCCTGACCGTACCGCCATCGATCAGCGGCACGCCCCAACGACGACAAAAGACACCGAAAACCGCCGACGTATCAGCTACCCGCAGATCACACATCAACGCCAGTTCAAGCCCGCCGGCGACAGCATAGCCGCTGACGGCGGCGATCACCGGCTTACTCATCAGCATGCGGCTCGGGCCCATGGGCCCCGGCGCGGTGCCAGTGGCTTCCACTTCGTTGCGACGGGTCTCATCGGACATGGCCTCGAGGTCCGCACCGGCGCAAAAATTGCCGCCACTGCCGGTAAGCACGGCAACGTGCAACTGCTCGTCCTGCTCAAAAGCGCAGAATGCCTCGCGCAGGGCAGTAGCGGTGGGGCGGTCCACGGCATTGCGCTTCGATGGGCGGTTGATGGTGATGGTTGCGACGGGGCCGTCTCTGTCGAAGGTGACAAATGATGTTGTCATACAGACATCGCCTCTCGTTAAATTCAGAAACGATATACTACGCTGCCGTTGAGAATCGGGTAAAGCCCGTGTGGCGCGGATGGCGGGTAACGGCTGCGTCTAATAAGTACGATGCCGGCATGAAAGCCAGTCTGCAATAATTTGCATGCAGGACACTGTGGCCTTGAAGAGCTTGACGCAGAACACTACGGCGTAGCTGTTTAGTCGGATGGACGCACGGAATAGGGCCAGGATGTTGCGAAATAGGAGATGGGCTGCAGCGTCAACGCCCGGACTCAGAAACTAAAGCTGATACCCAGCATGTACTGGGTTGTGGTCTTGTCCTCACCCTCCGCGGCGAGATAGTCTCCGGTGGTGCCATAGGCTCTACCCCAAATCACTCCAATGTAGCTGGCAAAGCTGGCCGTCCATTGGTACCCGAATCGTGCGGCCAACTCGAGAGTCGACAACCCGGAGCCTCGACCGGATTTGGGCAAGTCCTGGCCGTAGAAGTCGGCCCGCAACTCGGGCGTTAAATACCAGTTGACGCCTGGCGTAAAGGTTCGTTCCAGTTCCAGGCGAAATGCACTGTCCCCACCGGAGGCGAAGTAAGCCGTTCCCGCTACGGCCACATCTCCCGGTAGTATGCCGTCGACACCCAGAAGCATCCAGTCCGCATCGGGTTCAGGCTTGCTGTCACCGCGCCATCCGACATTCAGGTTCCAATCGACGTCTGTAGCGTAACTGTAGAATCCCAGTAACTCGTGTCCACCGAGGTCTCCGAAAGTATGGTCGCCTTCAGACACCAGCCAAAAGCTGTGTTTGCCTTTATTGACAGTTGCAGCAACGCTCCAGGATACCGGGTCGTCCCCCTCTTTTTGCCAGCGATACTCCATTTCGTCCAACATGATTGAGGCACTTACCGGTGTTTCATTGGCGCACGCCATTGCAGATAGGAACCAAATGGCCAGCGGTATTGAGTATCGGCGATAAAACATGTCGCTCCCTGATTGGTAGTCTTCCCTCAGCCCAAGGCCTGGGAGACAAGTGCGTAAGTGTGGAATCTGTTGTTCTGGCTCATGGCTACCGGGCCATTTTGCATCGCAGTGACCCGGTCTACTGCGTGAAGGCCCACTTTATCTAGCCAGGCGGCAAGGGCACCGGCATGACGGGGAACGTCAATGCGACAAAACAGGCTCCGGCCTGCTAGCAAGTGAGATACGAGTGTTTTTGCTGCTGACTGATCCACAGCCACAACTGGTCCGACCACGCTTCCTTTGCCCGAATCGCGCAAAATTGCAAAGCCGCTGAGCCGCCCTGACTGCTGCTGTACCATGCAGTCGCCAGTGTCGAGCAGTTGACTCAAAAGCCGTTGTCGGTCTGCACCGAACGCTTGCTCGTCCAGTCGGTAAATGTGTTCTGCGTCAGCTGAAGTTGCCGGTCGAACGACCTCGCGAGGAGCTAAAGGCAGTGCTTCCACCCCGGCCAATTGCGCCTGACGCTGCTCTATCGGGGTGACTGGCTTGAAGCCGAAGTGTCTATACAAGTTATAGCCGGCCTCTGTTGAAACCAGTCGCAGTGTTTCCTGCTTCAGTGTTTTCCGAGCGACCTCCATCAATCGCCGCCCCAATCCCATGCCTTGGTAATGCTGGTCGACTACAATCAGCCCTAGCATCGCAAGCTGGTTGTCAAATTCAGAACACAAGAGCGTACCCAGAAGTTTGCCCTCTGCATTCTCCAGCACCCAGCCGGTACCAAGCGACAGATGAAACGCCCAGTCTTTTTCACGATGAGGCCACCCTTCCGCACTCGTAAGCGCCATGGCTTGCTCGATATCGCGTAAAGCCATGCGACGCAGTTGAATGTTCCGATGTGAGCTAACCATATCTATGTTTTTTAAAAGTACTTTACCCAGGCCATATCTGTGCTGTGTTTGAAGCGAGCAAAGGCACGGGTGGGGTAGTACAGCACCCATACCAGTAGCAGGGTTATCGCCCATATCTGCCAGACTGAACTCAGAGCAAACAGTTCACCCTCATTCGGGCCCACCGTGGCGAGCACGATACGATAGCTGATCAGCAGCACGTAAAGGTGCACGATGTAGATAAACATAGGTGCTGAACCGAACACCTCCAGTACATCCATGAATTTGTTGGACAGGCTTTCAAACCAGGCCAGTAACAGCAGTGCGGCGCCCAGAGTCAACAGCACGAAATCAAGTGACGGGGGATATTTGGTAAAGTTGATGAAGTCCATCACGGTCAATAGCAGGCTATCCTGTGTTTGCCATGGCAGGACTTCGCCGTAAATATTAGAACCGCGCAATAAGAGCAGGAGCGTCCAGCAGAGAAGTGCCAGGCCAATGAGCAGTTTGCGCCGGGTCATCATACCCACGGAACGAGCATAAAGCGGACCGGCACAGTAGCCGAGCAGGATAACACCAATCCAGGGTAGTACCGGATAGCTGGCCTTGATCCGGAACGGACCGTCAAAGATGATGCCGCGGTCGTGAAGGATTGCCCAAAGCGTGTAGCCGGTTTCGCCCGGGTTAAAACTGATCGGTGATAGCAAGTTGTGGCCAAATACAATCCCGAAACCGATCAGGCCGATGCCCCAGTATGGCAGTTTCACCAATAGGGAGAGCGCAATCATGCTGATACCGATGGCCCAGATAACCTGTAGAAAGATAGTGTCAAAGTTGCCCCACCAGGAGAAGTTAACGATAGTCACTTCGATCAGTACCAGGAAAAGGCCGCGCTTGAACAGAAAACTGCTCGGTGAGCGAATGCCGCCACGCGCAGGGTGCGCATAAAGCCAGGCAGACATGCCGGTTAAGAATACGAAAGTTGGGGCACACAGGTGAGCCGTCATGCGCGTGAAAAACAACGCGGGGGAGGTCGCCTCAAGGTCCATTGGATCCGAGACGTTCAGGTGATAGAAGTAGCGTTCCCGAACATGGTCTACCGCCATGAGAACAATAACGAGGCCGCGCAGGACATCGATTGATGCTATCCGTGACTTGATCACTGTTGTTGCAGCGGAGGAAGTCTCGGCTGGTGTAGTGGTAGCTTCAGTGGAGCCCATGGGCTTCTCTCCTTTCTTAGCAGGTTTGTGGTCAAACCCTGTTCAGCAGCATACTACCAGTGGGGACAAAAAATCTGCCGTTTGCAGGACTGTTGGCGGGTGAAACTGCTTTGCCTGCGAGAAGTGTAAAACTTTTTGCTGCCATTCCAGTGTGCTTTCTGGCTTGTTGATTCTGCTGTAGTTGATTCTGCTGTAACAGACGAGCTAATCAGCAGAAGGTTTCTTCTGGTGAAAACAGTGCGACATCCTTGGCTGCCGTCCTCCGATATGCTAGACGGGTTGGTCTAACGGCGCGGGAAGGTGTTTCCGATAATTGCGATGTCGAAGCAGTGTTGCCAATATCGTAGACCGTGAAGGAGTACTATCCGTGAATCGATTTGTCTTGTGGTTGTCCCTACTGCTGGTAGTGGCCCATAGTTTCAGCAGCCATGCCCATACCGGAATGACACTTTCCGTTCCAGCTGACGGCGCCGGCGTCACCGGCAGCCCTGCCACGCTTGAGTTAGTGTTTAGCGGTGATGTTCGACTTGTGCGTCTTCGCATCACTAGTGCGACAAAGGAAAACGTCGCGCTTGAGCAGTCGCAGGCGCTAACACCGGCCAGGCGATTTGTCCTGCCCTTGCCTTCGCTGCAGCCTGGTGTTTACACAGTCAATTGGGTGGTCATGGGCAGCGACAGCCATAAAATGAATGGAAACTTTACGTTTACTGTCAGAGAAGAGGGCGAACCTGGCGTGTGACCATGATTGACTGGGCCGTGGGTACTGTCGTTTTCAAGGCTTGTCTATACCTGTGCACTGCCGCAGGTATTGGTGCGTTTCTTGTTCATTGGCTGATGCGTGTCACGGAGTCCACACCCACGTTGCGCTGGCTGCCAGGTGCAGGTGGCGCTATTACCATCAGCACATTCGGCCTGTTCGTGTCGGTGTGCTACTTCTTTATCCGCGTTGGCGAATACGCCGAGAGCGGTTTGTCAGGTATGCTCGATCCTGTGTTTGGACAGATTCTCTGGGATTCTCCCGTGGGCAGGGCATTGCAGGTGCGACTGGCGGCGTTCTCGCTACTACCAATCGGCCTGGTAGCGCTGTCTATGTTGGTGCCGCGAAGGCACCCCCTGCTGTGGTCCATCGCTCTACTGCTGGGGCTGTCAGGTAGCGTGATTGCCGCGGCGTCCTTTAGCCTGACGGGGCACAGTGCCAACCATGGGTTGCTCGCCAATGTGGCGATTACGCTTCATGCCCTCACTGCCCTTGCCTGGGCCGGTTCTCTCTATCCCTTAATGTGTGCGACAGGCAGGCTCACTCCTCCCGTACTGCAGCGAGTTCTTCGTCGATACAGTATGTTGGCAGGCTGGTTCGTGGCGTTGTTGTTCACGGCTGGAATTGGTTTGCTCGTAATGTTCTATCAGTCGTCTGCCGGGGAAGTTTCCTGTGCATACATTGGTGTGCTGGCGGTCAAGCTGCTGCTGGTGGCTGGGCTTCTGCTTGTTGCCGCGCATCACAAATGGCGTGCTGTCCACCGGATCACCCACCCGGGTGGAATCGTCAGTTTTCGGCGCTCACTGGGTCTCGAAATTGTGCTGGCATCACTCATACTCTGCGTGACTGCGGTCCTGTCAACGCTACTGGGGCCTGTGCATGCTTCCTGAGTGGTCGGCAGCAAAAACTGCTTTAAGCCAGTGCGTCTTCGACAATTTGTTCCATTGCTGCGACCAGATTTGAGCGATTAACTTTCGAACGTGTGATGTAATGGGTGCGGCTTGTGTATTGAGGAGAGATTCCATGCGTAGCGCGATACAGACCTTGGTTGCAATGATTTCGCTCTTGTTGAGCCTGCAAAGTCATGCCCACGGAATCACCGAGCCACAACATGGCGGTATCGTCAAAGTAGTCGGTGATATCTCCCTGGAATTGGTGAAAGGCGACAACCAGGTAGAAATATACATCCTCGACGATTCCCCCTGGGACACCAGTGGCATGAGCGGCAAACTAAAAGTGGAAACGTCAGAAGGTAAAACAGAGTACCAGCTGATTCCTATTGAGGGGAGTGGGCTGAAAGCTGACGGCGTGAACTTAAGTGCGGGAGCGAAAGTGCTCGCTATCATCACCAAGCCTGACGGCTACTCCAAAATTGCCGGCAAGTTCGAAATTGAATGAGCAAGCCAGATTTCGTGGAGTGATGATGACTGAACGAATCACGACGGTGCCCGCAGCATGCCTTGCCCGGTTGGCTATAGTGGTATTTGGGGTGCTTGTCCTGTTGGGCAGTGGCCAGGCCACTGCCCACGGCGTGGCTGAAGGTGACGCGGCGTTTATCGAGGGAACCCAGGGTGTCCAGTTCATTCCATTTGTCTACTTGGGGGCCAAACACATGGTCTCGGGCTATGACCATCTTTTGTTTTTGTTTGGGGTTATATTCTTTCTATACCGCATGAAAGACGTCGGCATCTATGTCAGCCTGTTTGCCATTGGTCATAGCGCCACCTTGCTATGGGGAGTATTGAACAACACACAGGTCAGCCCCTACATCGTTGATGCCATTATTGGTCTGTCGGTGGTCTATAAGGGCTTTGACAACCTGGGCGGATTTAAAAAACTGCTTGGTTTTCAGCCCAATACCAAGGCGGCAGTGTTGATCTTCGGTTTCTTCCACGGCTTCGGCCTGGCGACCAAACTGCAAGACTTCACGCTTTCCGACGATGGCCTGGTGCCCAATATTATTGCCTTCAACATTGGCGTGGAAATGGGCCAGCTCATTGCACTTTCGGCCATCCTGATCGTGATGGGTTTCTGGCGTCGGACGCCGTCCTTCCAGCGCCATGCGTTTGCCTCTAATGCCGTACTTATGTCCCTCGGATTTATGTTGATGGGTTACCAGATCACTGGCTATTTCGTTAACTCGTCACTTTAACATTTACGAACCCATACCTGGGAGGACTGCACTGTGAACAACACCATCGACCAGCCACAGCCAAGCGCGCCTGAACTGATTCGCGCGACAGTAATCGCACTTGTCGCTGCGGTCATTCTACTGGTAACGACCATCCTTCCAGCAGAGTATGGAGTAGATGTGCTGGGTGTTGGCCGGCTTCTCGGACTGGATAAACTCAACGTCAGCAGCACCGCCAATGCGGCCGAGATTACTCCTGTTACCGTCGAAAGTGGGCTGGAGCTGCCTGCGCTGGCACGCGCATCGAGTATCGTAAAGCGAGAAACGGTTACGATTACCATCCCAGCTTACGAGGGCATAGAGCTAAAGGCAGATATGACAGCTGGGCAATCCATCGTCTTCGACTGGAAAACAGACGGTGCGGCGTTGTACACGGACATGCACGGTGAACCCCCCAATCCTGCCGAGAACGAGTTCACCAGCTACTGGAAGGAAAAGGAACAATTTTCTGGCCAGGGCATGCTGCTGGCTCGATTTGACGGAACACACGGCTGGTACTGGCAGAACATGACAGAGGAAGCAGTGACGGTCACTGTCGAGGTCAGCGGTTTTTACCAGGGAATTCACCAAAAGCGATAAGCGGGCAATGCTGCCCAGAACGCTTTCGGCAATGCTCGCCCAAGCCTCGCTGACATTCAATGTAAATTTATCAAGAATTATGCAAAAGGAGTTCTCATGAACAAACTGCAAAAACTTCTGATGGTTTCCGCCATGATTGCTGGCATGCTCTGGACGGGACAGGCCTACAGCCACGGTATATGGTTCGCTGAACGTTCCCGTAATCTCGCATTGGTCTACGGTGTAGGTGCTGATGATCTCGACACGGTCAAGCGTTTTGACAAAATGGTTAGCCTGACTGGTTACGACGAATACTGGAACAAGGTAGATGCCAGGTTGATAAAGGCCGGTCCCATGGTGTTGGTGGGTGGCGACGACTACCCCATGGCCGTTTCCGGTGTTATGGACAATGGCATATGGTCGAAAACGCCGGACGGCAAGTGGCATAACAAGGGTTACGACGAAGTCCCCGACGCGGTGATCTCGGAAAGAACCATGAAGTACGCAGTGCATATACGCGGTCCGCTGCGCGAAATACCCAAACTCCCTACCCAGACGCTGCAGATTGTGCCAGTGGAGGGCGCACCGGCGCTGAAAGATGGCGAGTACAAACTACATGGCGAAACCATGCCCGCTCAGGCCGGTGATATCGTCAAGGTGCAGGTGCTCTACAAAGGGGAGCCTGTGGCAGGCGCTCGTGTGGTCCGCGACTGGGTTAACGACCCCGATCAGCAGCCTTGGATCACGGGTGAAGACGGCACCGTGCACTTTCCCGTCAGCAATCAGGGCCTGAATGTAATTGGCGTTACCTACGATGGACCTACCGATATGCCCAAGGTCTATAAAAAGATAGAACACTTCGCGACGCTGTCCTTCGTACTGCCCCACCTGCCCGAATAACGCGGCCTAACTGCACATACATTTACAGAATCGCACGGGATGGACAACACAGTAATGGAAGAGACCGGTTCACTACAGACATTGGATACGCCCTGTCTGGTGTTGGACATCGACCGTGTCAATCGAAACATTGAGCGTTTGCAAACGCACTTGTCGTCCCTGGGTGTGTCCCTGCGCCCCCACTTGAAAACCGCAAAGTCTGTAGATGTTGCGCGAAGAGTGATGAATGGCACCGCGGGGCCTGCGACGGTTTCCACTCTGAAGGAGGCAGAACTGTTTGCTGAGGCTGGGGTTAGCGACATCATCTACGCGGTTGGTATTGCACCGGGCAAGTTCGACAGGGTTTTTGCCTTGCGCGCGACTGGCGTCGACTTGACGTTGATCCTGGACTCCATTGAACAGGCACAGTTGGCGGCTGCAGCGTCGCGAGAAGCGCAGGAACCCTTGCCGGTACTCATCGAAGTCGACTGCGATGGTCACCGCTCGGGTGTTGCCCCGGGGGATAGCGATCTACTGGTGAAGATAGGACGCATACTGGTTGATGGCGGCGCTGAATTGCGCGGTGTGCTGACTCACGCTGGCGGTAGTTACAGTGCAGTCGGCCGTGATGCCTTGACTCAATGTGCTGAAAGGGAGCGTGCCGCCGCCGTTAGTGCGGCCCTTGCACTTCGAGAGGCAGGGCTGCCCTGTCCCGTGGTTAGTGTTGGATCAACGCCCACCGCGCACTTTGCGCGTGACCTCACAGGCGTGACCGAAGTCAGGGCTGGTGTATTCGTTTTCTTTGACCTTGTCATGGCGGGTATAGGCGTATGCGCAATAGAGGATATTGCTTTGTCGGTGCTGACCACAGTGATAGGGCATCAGTCTGCGAAAGGTTGGATTCTGGTGGACGCTGGCTGGATGGCGATGTCGCGCGATCGCGGTACCGCCAAGCAGATCGTCGACCAGGGCTATGGCGTGGTTTGCGATGTTCACGGTACTCCGTACCCTGATTTAATCGTCGTTGAGGCCAACCAGGAGCATGGTGTCATCGCTCTTAGGCCTGGGTGCAGCGGCGAGGGCAAGCTACCCGAGCTCGCCATCGGCACACAACTGCGAATTCTGCCCAATCACGCTTGCTCTACCGGTGCCCAGCATGACAGGTACCATGTGGTCCAGGGCGAGAGTGGCGATGTTGTGGCTGTATGGCCGCGCTTTGGAGGTTGGTGATAGGCTCGAGCGCTTGTATACCCGGCCCCCATTTGGCATGGCGTGACCCGCGCTCTCGCTTCCTGCCGCAGCACGCGGGTCTGATCAGTTGCTCAGCGATAAGCGCGCCACATGGCGAAGCGGTCCTGTAGACGATACCCGGCGATCACTACTGGAATGAACCAGGGGTGGCCGTTATACAGGGGAACGGGGGCGGGCGGTCCGAAATCGAAGGCTGAACCCCGGCCCTCCTTTCTACCCAATAGTTTGTCAGCGGCCAGCCTGCCAACCCAGGGCGCCCAAACCGTTCCGGAACCGCAAAAGCCTGTCGCGTACAACACACTATCATGCTCGAAAATACGGGGCAGCATGTCGCGATTCATCGCGACATTGCCGAACCAGGTGTGGGTGAGGCGGACAGTCTCCAATTCGGGAAAACGCTCTATCAGTCCTTTTCTCAGGTCTTTAACCGCTTTCACTGAGTCTCCCTTGCGTGAACTGTCGCGGCCCCCAAGCAATATGCGTTTGCCATCGGGCGATGGCCGGTAGTAATAACCCAGTTGCAGTCCTTCACCTGTCATCATGCCTTTGGGCATGAGCCGCCCCATTACCTCTGCTGACAGCTCCTCGGTGGCGATCATCCGGCTTGTTACCGGTATCAGTCGTCTGCGTAAAAAGGGTGTGGCGCGGCCGGTATAGCCGTTCGTGCACACTAGTACCTTCAGCGCCTGAACTACACCCTGCGGGGTAGTTACGCGAAAGCCAGTGTTCGTCTTTTCAATGGATGTGACCGGTGTACTATCGTGTACGGCGACGCCTGCGTTCATAGCAAGGCGCAACAGTTCGCTGTGGAATTTGGCCGGATGAAGCCCGCCGATATCCATGCGCACGGTACCCCCGCGGTAGAAATCGGTGCCGATATACTGGTGCTGCTCGGCGTACGGCACCGCATAGGATTCAACCCCAAGTTTTTTGGCCAGATTTTCGGCGCGCCGTGCCATAGCTTCATACTGGCCAAACCCAATCGCGCCGCTAAAAAGCCCTGTCGGTTGGTAATCGCACTCCAATTGTTCGGTCTGGACGAGGTCTTGCAGAAATTCACGAGCGATCTTACTCTCCGCCTCGATAGCAGTGGCTTTGTGTTCGCCAAAGCGCTTGGCAATAGCGGCAAAAGTCGGTCGGATATTGCCGCTGGTGATGCCGCCGTTGCGAGTAGACGCTCCCTGGCCAAGATTCATCGCATCATATACTGCAACGCTGCGTCCCGCCCGCGCCAAAACCATAGCCGCGGTGAGGCCGGCGTAACCAGCACCGACGATAAGGACGTCGACCACCTGGCTGACGGCTTGCCGGGGCAGCGGTATCATGGGGACCTGTTCCCACCAATAGGGAACGTTATTATCGGCTATATCTTTGGTCTGCATTGGTACTTTCATGCAAACCGTCAGCGTCTTCGCCTGGTTTGCACCGTACTCCTTAGCGTTTTTCTGTGTTAACACCAAGGTGACGCTGAACGAGGGCCGCGTGTAGCTTGATGCCGGTCTCCAGTATTTCATCATTGAAGTCGTACAGTGGGTGGTGCAGGGGCACATCCGCTTTCCTGCGGCCCTGCCCCAACCAGATATAGGCCCCTTCGCACGCCTGCAGCATAAAACCGAAGTCCTCGGAGGTGAATGCGGGTTCCGGCGCACGCAACACGTTCGCCACCCCGGCAGCTACTTCCAGCGCGATCTCCGCTGCGTCTGCATGGTTGATGGTGGCGGGGTAGTAGCGGTCGTAGTTTACGGTGATACGGGTGTCACCGGATCGTGCCACCCCCTCGGCAATCTGGCGCACCGCCGTCTCGATGGTGTCTTGCACGCCTGGATCAAAAGTGCGCACAGTGCCTGTCAGCCTTACGATGGCAGGTAACACGTTGTGTGAGCTCCCGCCCTCGATATGAGTGACCGAGAGCACTGCAGTAGTCGTTGGCGGTATGCGTCTGGAGACCACTGAATTGAGCTGAGTCACCAGGTGACTGGCGGCGAGAATGGTATCGGGTGTCTGGTGCGGCATGGCTGCGTGGCCGCCATGGCCTTCAATAGAAATCTCGAACTTGTCGGCTGCGGCCATAATCGGACCTTGCCGAGTGGCGACGGTCCCGGCAGGCAGGTCCGGCCAATTGTGCAGAGCAAACACGCGATCGCAGGGAAAGCGCTGGAATAGCCCGTCTTCGAGCATCGCCCTGGCACCGCCCTGGCCCTCCTCGGCAGGCTGGAAGATAAAGTGCACTGTGCCATCAAAATTACGGGAGCGGGCCAGTAGTTGAGCAGCGCCCAGCAGCATGGCGACATGTCCATCATGGCCGCAGCCGTGGAATACCCCCTCGTTCAGGCTAGCGTAGGGGAGCCCGGTTTCCTCCTGAATTGGCAGTGCGTCCATGTCTGCCCGCAGGCCAATACTGCGCCGGGAGGTGCCGCAGCTTAGCGACGCGACAATGCCGGTTCCACCGATGCCGGTATGTACCGCCAGGTCCAGCGCTCGCAGGGCAGTTTCCAAATGCTGTGCCGTGCGGTGCTCCTGATAGGCAAGCTCGGGATGGGCGTGAATATCCCGGCGAAACCGGATCAATGGCCCTAGCAGATCGCCAATTTCCATCCCGTTGCTGGCCATGTTCTGCTCCAAAGTGAAGGTATTAGAAGAATTGAGAATGGGGTCGTGGTCGCGTGTAGTAAAGTCTAACACTACTGCGATTGCGCTATTATTTCCTGCCAAAGGTTCGGCCGCCTGCGATATATTTTACTGCAGCGGGTGCAAACTAAGATACGCATGCTGTTGTGCTCGACCTATACTGATATTTTTTATAATGAATATCGAAAGCTGGTGTATTTGTCACCACTGTTACAGCGGTGGGGCGCTGGCTAGTGAGAGGAGGAGCTATCCGTGCATGGGCGCTTTGTCAGGGTCGCTGAAGAAGACCGGCCCAAGGTCGAGCTGTATGTAGACGGCCGCGTTTGCCACGCGCTGGAAGGAGACACGGTACTGGTTGCCGTGTTGAGCCAGTTTCAACACTTGCGTGAGTCGGAGTTTGGCGATGGTGATCGGGCTGGCTTTTGCCTGATGGGAGCTTGCCAGGACTGCTGGGTTTGGACGCCCTCAGGGGACCGGCTGCGCGCCTGCAGTACTCAGGTCGGGTCCGGGCTGAGCATTCTGACCCGTCCACCGGGAGAGGATATATGGCCCAACCCAACGTAGTCATCATTGGTGCAGGCCCCGCCGGCGTCCGCGCTGCCCAGACATTAGTGGCAGCTGGCCTGCGGCCTACGGTGGTCGACGAAGGCATGCGAAGCGGCGGCCAAATTTATCGCCGGCAGCCAGCTGGCTTCAAACGGCCTTACCAGGCGCTGTATGGTTTTGAAGCGAAGAAGGCGAGGGCGGTTCACGATACCTTTGACGACCTAACGACTGCTATCGATTACCGCCCGGAAACCCTGGCATGGAACATCGCCGGCAATACACTCCACCTGGTCGCGAACAATGTGGCGGACACGCTGGATTTTGATGCGCTGATCCTCGCCACCGGGGCTACGGACCGACTGTTACCGGTCCGGGGCTGGACCCTGCCGGGATGCTTCAGCCTGGGCGCTGCCCAGATCGCGCTAAAGGCCCAGGCCTGCGCGATCGGTCGTCGAGTTGTATTTCTGGGCACCGGGCCCCTGCTTTACCTGATCAGTTACCAGTACGCGAAGGCCGGTGTCGATGTCGCTGCGGTGCTGGACACTTCACCCTTTAGCGGCCAGCTGCGCGCGCTGCCACTGATGGCCAGCCGTCCCTCTCTATTGGCAAAAGGCCTCTACTATCGTGCACAGTTAATGCTTCGCCGTATCCCGGTCCACAGCGGTGTGACGCCACTACAGATCGAAGGTGAATCGACAGTTTCCGCTGTGCGCTTTCGAGGTGCCACTGGCGGCGTAAAGACCATCAGCGCCGATGCCGTTGGCATGGGTTTTCACCTGCGCAGTGAGACCCAGCTGGCAGACCTTGCCCTATGTGAGTTCGTCTTTGACGAAACGTTGAGCCAGTGGGCGCCCAGCGCCGATGCCGATGGGCGCAGCAGCATACCAGGTGTATATCTTGCCGGTGATGGCGTCAGAATTCTGGGCGCTGATGCAGCGGAGATCACCGGCGAACTCGCCGCGCTGGCCGCGCTTTCAGATTTCGAAATGCCGGTGAGCGCGCACCAGGTCGAGATACTACGACACAGCAGGGAACGTATGGAACGCTTTCGACGTGGTCTGGCGATGGCCTTCCCCTGGCCGGCGTTACTCGCGAGGGTAGTGGAGGATGACGTGTTGCTCTGTCGCTGTGAGGCCATTACCGCCGGTGAGCTACGATCCTCTGCAAACTGCCTTGGTGCCCCGGAACTCAACCGCTCCAAGGCCCTGGTTCGAGTCGGTATGGGGCGTTGCCAGGGGCGGTATTGTGGGCATGCAGCGGCAGAGGTGCTGGCGCATACTCGCGGTGAATCTCTGCAGGACGCCGGACGTCTGCGCGGACAGGGGCCGGTCAAACCGCTTTCAGTCAACACCCGAACCGGGGTTCGTTAGTGGCAGCCCCCGTGAACAACAAGGCTACGGATGTCATCATTGTCGGTGGTGGCCTCATGGGTGCATCCACCGCGTTGTTCCTGCGTCATCGAGGCCGCAGTGTCCGCCTGATCGAGCGTGGTCTGGTTGGCCAGCAGGCCAGTGGTGTTAACTTTGGTAATATACGCCGCCAGGGTCGCAGGCTGGATCAGCTTCCCCTGTCAAATCGCGCCCGCGCAATATGGCAGCGCCTACCGGAACTGGTCGGTGAAAATTGTGAGTATCTTTGTTCCGGGCAACTACGAGTGAGTTATGAGGCGGAGGGCGCTCAAGACCTGGAAGCCTACGCCCGTGAAGCCCGCGAGTATGGACTGGAACTGGAAATCATTGGGCCTCAATCCTTGCGCCGGCGCTACCCCTGGTTGGGCCACGATATCATTCTTGGATCGCTTGCGCCGGAGGACGGACATGCCAATCCGCGCTTGACCGCGCCGGCCTTTGGTCGTGCTGCCCTGAAAGCAGGCGCGCTGATCGAGGAAAATACTGAGGTACAAGCCATCGAAAAGTCCGGTGAAGATTTCCAGGTACAGACTGTAAGCGGTGACAGCTTCCGTGCCCCGATTGTGATGTTGGCGGCCGGCGCGTGGGCGGCACCATTTGCAGATCATTTCGGTGAGCCGATACCATTGGTGAGCCGGGGACCGCAGATGGGCGTGACAGAACCCGTACCCTACCGTATCAAGCCATCTGTCGGCGTAAAAACCCGGGTACCCGGTGAAACGGTGTACCTACGCCAGGTTGAGCGCGGAAATATAGTGTTTGGTGGCGGCATGCGCAATGAGGTGGATCTGGAAACGAACCGGGTCTATCCGAGGCCGGAGTACACGCTGCACCAACTGCCGCTGTTGCGAAGACTAATGCCGGGCATCGAAAAGCTCAGAATTATTCGCGTATGGAGCGGTATCGAAGGCTACCTGCCGGATGACCAGCCGGTAATGGGGCCCAGCGACAAGGTCCCCGGCCTCTATTACGCGTTCGGCTTTTCCGGTGCCGGGTTCCAGATTGGCCCCGGAGTGGGTGACGTTATGGCCGAGCTCATCGCGACCGGCGCCAGTAGTACACCGATCGACTCATTTCATATTCGCCGATTTGCAGCGACGACCTGACCGGAGCGCTGTCGCAACCAACTCGAACCGAGGTTAAGCATGCTTGATTTCAATCCGGAAGACATCAGCGTTCCCCAGGGACACTTTATAGGTGGGGAAACCGTATTGGAGCGCGGTGATCATTTGACTGTGCGACGGCCCTCAGACAGTCAGACATACGCCGAATTGTCGGTTGGATCGGCCGAAACCGTCGATCGTGCGGTCATCGCCGCCCGGCGGGCATTCGAAGCGTCGGACTGGACTACTGCGGCGCCCCGAGCAAGGGCTTCCACGTTGCGCCGTTGGGCTAAACTGATCGAGCGGGATCGGCGGGCTCTGGCTCAATTGGAGGCCCTGGGCTCGACCCGACACGTGCGTGGTGTGTTCGACATCGACATTCCCTATTCAGTGGATTGCATCCGGTTCTTTGCCGAGTGGGCAGACAAACTCGGTGGTGAAGTTGCGGCCACCCGCAGTGACAACCTGGGCATGGTAGTCACTGAGCCATACGGTGTCGTTGCGGCGATTTCACCCTGGAATTTTCCCATTACCCAGTCCATCACCAAGGTCGGAGCACCGCTGGCGGCCGGTAACGCAGTGGTATTGAAACCATCGGAATTAACGCCTTTCACGGCTTTGCGATTGGCGCAACTGGCGATCGAAGCCGGGATGCCCCCAGGCATCCTGAACGTGGTCCAGGGCAATGGAGCGGTGACCGGAGATGCACTGTGTCGTCATCCGGACGTGGCGAAAATTTCGTTTACCGGGTCGACCCGTACGGGTGCCGCGATCATGGCAGCGAGCGCTCAAAGCGGCATCAAGCCGGTAACCCTGGAGCTCGGTGGCAAGAGCCCGCAACTGGTGTTTGCGGACGTCAAAAACCTGGACAAGGTTGCAACAGCGGTCGCCAACGGATTCTTGTACAACGCCGGCCAGGTGTGTGTTGCCGGATCGCGGCTTGTGGTGCAGCGTGGCATTGAGGGCGCACTGTTGGACAAGCTTGTGCAGCTTGCTCAGGCAGTTAAGCCCGGCCCTACCTGGACGGAGGAAACACCCTACGGCCCTATTATCTCGGAGCCGCAGTTACTGGGTATCGATCAGGCGGTGAAGCGGACTCTGGCAAATGGCGCACAGGCATTAACAGGCGGAAAGGTCATCGATGCAATGGCGGGCACATTCTACGAGCCGACCATTCTCAGTGGCGTGTCCTCAAATATGGAAGCGGTGCGCGAGGAGCTCTTCGGTCCGGTGCTCACAGTACAGGTTTTTGATGACGAGGAAGAGGGCTTTGCACTTGCGGGCCATGAGAAGTACGGCCTCGCAGCGGGCGTTCATACCGGCGATGTCAGCTGTGCACTGCGCGCAGTGCGGCAGATAAAGGCGGGCACCGTGTGGGTCAACCGTTATGGTCGTACGGCTGATTACATTATTCCCACCGGGGGGTTCAACCAATCCGGCATCGGCAAGGACCTCGGCCGCCAGTCTGTAGAGGCAAACCTGCGTCAGAAGAGTGTGCTTATCGATTTCTCTCAGTGAGCCGAGCAACGCCATACCGTCGATGCAAAGTCCACGTGGCGCTTGAGACTAGTTTCAAATTACCTGCCGCAGTATCGCTGGGCGACTTAACTCTATCTTCTACTTTCCCTGATACCATCGAGGCCCATGTCACTTTAGCTGGCGCGTGCGTCGATTGCCTTACGCAGGGGGAGGGTACCGTGTAATTCTGCTTCTGTATGGTGACACAGTACCGCGTTGCCCGAAGATAGCCGCTGCCACGGTGGCGGTACGACACTGCACTTACCATCGATGCGCACCGGGCAGCGATCGAGGAAAGGGCAGAGATCGTCGCTGTGGGTGTTCAACGCGAGTAGTTTATCTGCGTAAGCAACGCTTTCGAGCCAGCCCTGTTCAAGTTTCGGAACCGAGTTGATCAGCAGGTCGGTGTAGGGGTGAAACGGCGGCGCCGCAAAATCCTCCCGCTTGCCCTGTTCCACTTTTCGTCCGGCATAAAGCACCAGAATGTCATCGCAAATAGCCCGTACGGTGGAGATATCGTGACTGATAAACAGGTAGGACACCTGTAGCTCACGCCTTAGCTCGGTTAACAGATCGAGAATGGCGGTAGCGACCACTGTGTCCAGTGCCGAGGTTACCTCGTCACAGAGAATCAAATCAGGCTCTGCTGCAAGCGACCGGGCAAGGTTGATGCGTTGCTTCTGGCCGCCGGAGAGACGGGCGCAGGGCTGTTTGGCAATGGAGGCGGGCAGGTGCACAAGGTCAAGTAATTCACGCACCCGTTGGCCGCACTGTTGCCCTTGCATTCCGTGGTAAAAAGCAAGAGGACGGGCCAGAATGCGCTCAACTGTGTGCGCCGGGTTTAGCGCTGTGTCCGCATTCTGAAAAACGATTTGAACCCGGCGGAACTGGTCACGAGTGCGCTGGGAAATGTCGTTGGGCAGGCGTTCTCCAGCCAGCTTTATCGTACCGGCCGCAGGGGGTACGAGGCCAGCGATGGCGCGAGCCAAAGTGGATTTACCGGAGCCAGACTCGCCGATGACCCCCAGCGTTGTACCCCGCGGAATGGTCAGGCTGATATCCTTCAAAATCGGAATTGCGGGTTTTCCATCACGATCAACTCTGCCGTAGCCAACGCATATACTTTCGACGGCCAGCACCGGCATGTCTACAGTCGACTCCGGTTTCGCAGTGCGCAAAGCCGGCTTGGCCGCAGCCAGCAGTTGCCGCGTATAGTCGTCTGTGGGAGTGTTGATTATCTGATCAGTGATCCCCGATTCGCGCACCTGGCCTTGATTAAGCACTACTATCTGATCCGCCATTTGTGCCACTACTGCAAGGTCGTGCGATACGTAAACGGCAGTGATACCGCGTTCTTTGATCACGCGTTTGAAGGCGCGTAACACATCGATCTGCGTGGTGACGTCGAGAGCCGTGGTGGGCTCGTCGAAGATCACCAGTTCAGGATCGGTGATCAAAGCCATGGCTGCCATCAGCCGCTGCAACTGACCACCGGACACCTGATGAGGGTAGCGTGAGCCGATAGATTCGGGCTCCGGCAGCGCCAGCGCACGGAACAACCCCACGGCTTTTTCCTTGGCTTCCCGGCGGGGCAGAGTTTTGTGAATACGAGTGGCTTCCAGGATCTGGTCCATGATTTTCATCGCCGGGTCGAATCCCGAGGCTGCACTCTGTGCCACGTAGGACACCCGACGCCCCCGCAACGAGCGCAACTCATCTCGCCTCAACGCGGTGACATCAGTGTTCCCGACATTTATGGTGCCACCGTCAATCTCGCAACCTCGGCGTGCATAGCCCATCAACGCTAGCGCGATGGTGGTTTTACCGGAACCCGATTCGCCTATCAGTGCCAGCACTTCACCACGGGGAATCGAAAAACTGACATCGTTGACAATTATTTTCTCCGCAGCGTGTTGGTCTCGTGCTACCACTTTCAATCTGTTTACCTGAACCAGAACACTCACCGTCCTCTTCTCCCGTTTTTAGTGTCTGCCACGCAGGCTGTCGATAAACAGATTCACCCCGATGGTCAGGCTCGCTATAGCCGCCGCCGGTGCCATGATGGCTGGTGCACCTTCCCATAAGCCGGACATATTTTCCCGCACCAGTGAGCCCAGATCAGCATTGGGCGGTTGTACGCCAAGCCCGAGAAAGCTCAGGCTGCTGAGTAGCAGTACGACGTAGACAAAACGCAGGCCGAAGTCGGTCAGCATCGGGTGGATCATGTTGGGAAGCACCTCAAACAGGGCGAGGTAGATGCGTCCCTCGCCACGTGCTCGGGCAACCTGGATATAATCCAGTTGGTTGATATTGACGGCGAGCGCCCGTGCGATACGGTACACACCCGGTGTGTAGGTGATGCCGGTAATCAGCAACAGGAGGGGAACAGAGGAGCCAAAGGCGGCGATCATTACCAGGGCGAAGATCTTGTTGGGAATGGACAGCAGTGCATCCATGAGTCGGCTGATGCTCTCGTCCATGGCTTTGCCACTTACCGCCGAAAACAGACCCAGGCCGGTGCCCAGCAGCGTGGCCAACAGGGCGGCAGCGAAAGCGATACCCACAGTAAATCGGGCGCCGTCCATAATGCGGCTGAGTACGCTGCGGCCCAGGTAATCGGTTCCGAGCGGGTGTTCTGCACTCATCGGCAGGAACACCTCGTAATCTACAATTTCACCCGGTCCGTAGGGGGTTAGAATGGGCCCCAGGGTACCAATCAAAAGCCACAGTACCGCCAGCACCAGTCCGGCAGATCCGGCGATACCCAAGCGTGCGTAGAGTTTCTTCACCAGTACCTCACTTGCGTAGTTTGGGGTTGGATAGGATTGCAGCAGTATCAGCCATCAGTACCAGAATCAGATAGCCGGTGCAGAACAGCATCGCGCAGGCTTGCAGCAGCGGAAAGTCGCGGTTGGTGACCGAATCGACCATCAGGCTGGCAATACCCGGGTAATTAAATATTACTTCGATGATGACCACACCGCCCATGAGGTAGGAAAGACTCAGGGCGACTGCGTTGGCGATGGGGCCCACCGCATTTGGCAGGGCGTGCCGTAAAATGACACGTGCGGGGCTCGCGCCCTTTAACACGGCCATTTCAATATAAGGCTGTAGCAGCTGCTCTATCAGTGCCGCACGGGTCATGCGTGCCATCTGCCCGACCAGGACCAGCGATAGCGTCAGCACCGGGAGTGCGTAGGTAGCCAGGAACTGCGGCAAAGTAGGATTCTGTGGGGCATAGGACACTGCAGACAGCCAACCCAGTTCGACCGCAAAAACCAGTACCGCTACGGTGGCCACGAGGAATTCGGGTACCGCGACCACGAACATAACAGCGGTGCTGATAATACTGTCTGCTCTTCTACCGTGGTACATCGCAGCGGTGATGCCCACGCTCAGCGCGAAGGGTACCGCGACGACGGTGGTAATGCCTGCCAGCATCAGGGAGCGAGGCAGCCGATCCGCAACTAACTCGGCGACAGGCATGTTGTTTGCCAGGGACACGCCAGGGTCGCCGCTCAGGAGTGAGAGCAGCCAGTTCAGGTAGCGCAGATGGGCCGGTTGATTCAATCCCAGCTTTTCTCGCAAGGCTTCCACTACTTCGGGAGTCGCCGCCTGACCCAGCATCTCCTGCGCGGGGTCTCCGGGTAGCAAGCTGGTGATCAGGAACACCACTGCTGAAACCAGTAGCAGCGTCAACACGGAGATACCCACGCGCCGTAACAGTAAACCGACAACCGTACTCATAGCACGCCCTTTAGCGACGGGAAAATCGTTCTAAACCCCGGTGATCTCATGCTGCCATCCACACATGCTCGGCGAAGGAGTAGCCCATCATACCGCCGATGGGTATGGGGGATAGGCCACGTAGCTTGCTGTCGTAAGCATCGATCAGGCTCATGAATACCGGGATGCCGATACCACACTCATTACTCACCAGTTCCTGCATATCGACATACATCTGCTTGCGCCTGGCTTGATCGCCCTCGGAGCGAGCAGCTGCCAGCAGCTGGTCGAACTTCGGGTTGTTCCAGCGGCTGGTATTCCAGTCTGCATCGGATTTGAAGAACAGGCTGAACAGCATGTCCAGGGTGGGTCGTGGGTTGATGTTGCCAAAGGACAGCGGGTGCTTTCCCCAATGGTTGGACCAATAGCCGTCAGAAGGCACGCGATTAACGCCCAGATTAAGCCCTGCCGGTATCGCTGAAAGCTGTAACAACGTTGCCATATCCACCGAACCGGTGGCCGCAGGAGAGGCAAAGGCAGGCAAGCGCAGCCCCTCGAAGCCGCCTTTCTTGAGGTGGTACCTGGCGCGATCAGGATCGTGTTGGCGCTGCGGCAGATCCGCGGCGTAAAAGGGGTGACTGGGATGCACCGGGTGGTCGTTGGCGATCGTGGCGAAGCCGCGAAACAGGGCGCGCTTGATGGTGGGACGGTCCAGCAGGTATTTTATCGCCAGGGTCAGGTCGCGGCTGTTGGTAGGCGGCACGTCCTGGCGAATGATCAGGCTGGTGTAAAGACTGGAAGGGGTTTCCATCACTGCGCACCCCGGCGCCTGCTCAATCCGGCGAGTGGATCGCGGGTCAATGGCATTGGCGAGCTGAATATCGCCCGAGAGTAGAGCATTCACGCGCGCAGTTTCATCCGGGATACCTACCAATTCGATCTCGTCAAGATACGGTTTGCCGGGTTTCCAGTAGTGCGCATTGCGCTTTCCTATGGTGCGCACCCCTGGCCGGAACTCAGCAATTTGGTAGGGTCCCGTGCCCGCGGCATTGCGAAAGTCCGATGTGCCATCCTGCAGAATCAGGAAGTGCGAATCTGCCAGTATTTCCGGCAAGTCGGCGTTAGGGCTGGTAAGGGTGATGCGTAGCTGGCGCGGACCGGTTGCCGTCACGCTTTCGAACTGGTCGGCAATGGGCTTGACCCGCGAGCCGGTAGCCGGGTCGTGGTGACGCATCAAAGAGTAGACCACATCTGCAGGTTGCAAGGGCTTGCCATCGTGAAACTGGACGCCCTGGCGCAGGGTCACATGCCAGGTCTTCTGGTCATCCGTTTCCAGCGACGTGGCCAGCGACAGCTGCCCCCTGAGCGCCGCGTCATACTGCGTAAGACCGTTGTAGACCATATAGTGGCGGACATAGTCTGTGGACAAACTGCCGGTCGCCGGATCCATGGTGTCTGCCGTTGACGAACTGATAGATGCCACGCGTATACGACCTCCGTAACGGGGCTTTGTGTCTTCCGCGTAGGACTGCTCAGCGTGCAGGTGAGCAGGCAACAGCAGCGAACTGCCTGCACTGGCGGTCAATCCGAGGCCAGCCAGGCTGCGCAGTATTTCGCGACGGGAGAATTCGGTGGTGTCATGACTCATAGTTTAGGCGTTTTCCAGTCCGGGCAGAGTTTGGCTCAGTGCAGATAGTCCAACATGCGGTAGTACAGTCCCACCACGGGGAGGAACCAGGGCTTGCCGAAGTGGCCCGGCACTGGCGGCCAGGAGAGGCCCGCCCAGGGATTGTCAGTGGATTGCCCCTGCATCATCTGCGCCATTACCTGGCCCATCATTACCGCCATTTGTACACCGTGGCCGCTATAACCCATGGAGTAAAAGAGACCATTGCGCTCGCCTGCTCGCGGCAGACGGTCGGCGCTCATGTCCACGGTGCCGCCCCAACAGTAATCGACGCGGGCGTCGGCGAGTACTGGAAAGGTTTTTGCCAGGGTTGACTGTAGCACCACACCGCTCTTCGCGTCGGAACGGGGGTTTGATACCGCGAAGCGCGCGCGGCCGCCGAATAGCAGACGCTCGTCGGGCGTGCGTCGGAAATAGTTACCGATATTCAGGGTGTTGACGTAAGAGCGCCGGCCTGGAAGCAGGGCGTCGAGTCGCTCAGCTCCAAGCGGTTCGGTCACTACAATGAAACTGCCCACGGGAACGATGCGGCGGCGGAACCAGCCGAATGGGCCCGGGCCGCTTCCACCGGTAGCCAGCAAAACCTGAGACGCCTGAACTTCCCCTTCTGGACTGGCGACGTGCCACCCTTTGGAGGCGAGTCGCTTGAGACGTATTACTGGTGCAGACTGGTAAATCCGTGCGCCGGCCGCAGCGGCGCGCTCTGCGAGCCCGATACCGAACTTGCCCACATGTAGCTGTGCGCTGAGAGGTTGCAGCAAGCCACCGTAATAGGCGTCGGAATTGATTTCCTGTGCCAGCTGCGCCTTGCCGAGCACCTGGGCGTCGGGATCCACTCCGGCCGCATGCAGGGCGGCGCAAGTTCGCTGCAGATTGTCATAATGTGAGGGCTTCGCTGCAACCTTCAGCTTGCCACTGCGGTGGAAGTCGCAATCGATGCCTTCCGTTTGCACCATTCCCTCGACGATATCCACCGCCCGATTGTAAGCGCGATAATAATCACTGGCCCTATCGACGCCGAGGGAATGGCTAAGACCAGCAAAGTCTTGCAGCGTGCCGTTGTTACACTGGGCTCCGTTGCGTCCCGATGCTTCTCCCATAACGGGGCCCGCCTCCAGCAGTGTGACGGAAGCCCCGGCGCGCGCCAGCGACAGAGCGGCAGTCAAGCCGGTAAAGCCTCCGCCAATCACAGCCACGTCGGTCCGGCCCTGAGGCGGACCCTGGGTGGCAGAGGCAAATTTCGGGGCGGTATCCAGCCAGTAGGAGACAGGTTTCATCACTTTTCCCAGATCAACTCAAAGGCCGACAATGCCGGGCAGGCCACCGATGTCCTTGATCACGTGATAGTCGTAGTAGTCGCTGGACGGGCCGTGGCCGCGATCGACAAATACTGTGTTTTTGATGCCCATATCGGCTGCAGACATCAGGTCATAGCGCAAGCTGGAGGAGACGTGAAGAAGGTCTTCCGGATTGCAGTTAAGGCTGTCGACCATGTACTCGAAAGCCTGCAGGCGAGGTTTGTAAGCCTGGGCCTGCTGTGCCGTAAATACATGGGCAAAGGGAGCACCCAACTTTGCCACGTTGTCATGAATCTGGCGGTCATCTGCGTTGGACAAAATCACCAACGGAATTTCTTTGGCAATCCGGGTCAGGGGGTCGGGTACGTCGGGGTGGGGGCCCCAGGAGGGCACGGCGTCATAGAAGCGTTTGGCCTCTTCCAGGTCGAAGGCGATATTCCATTTTTTACAGGTGCGACGTACCGCGTCACGCAATACCACTTCATAAGGCTTCCACGCGCCGAGAACTTCGTCAAAGCGGTACGCGGCAAAGTCAGCGATGAACTGGGGCATCTGTTCCGGCGTTATGCGGTCGGAGAATATCTCCTGCGCCATATCCTTCATGCGGAAACGGGTCAGCGTACCGTAGCAGTCGAAGGTGATGTACTTGGGTTTGAAGTGGCTCATGGTGGTTTTCCTGTTGTTACTGTGAGTTGAACGCAATGAGTCCATTACAACACGTAAGTTCTGGAAGATGTTCGCCGATTGCCCGGCGTTACACCGAAAAATAGTTCGTTTTGTTCCGCGCAATCAGCAGAGTGTGCCGGTGAATCAGGGTTAGAGAACCTACCTTCCAGATTTTGCGTGACGTCCCGCGGCATAAAATGCCAAGAACACCTGAAAAACGAAATTTACCCGTATTCACAACGCCCTCTACAACAGCAACTTCACTCGCGCCTTGTCTATCATGGTAGCCAATATGTCGCACGGAGAGCAGACAGCCTTTTTCTGTCCTCACGCGCAGCCAACTCATTCGAAGTCAACTGGATCATAGCCATGTCATGTAATCCGCTCACTGCCTGGGATAGGCAGCACCTGATACACCCGGTCACCAACTTTCGCGCCCACGAGGACCAGGGCGTGAAAATTCTCGAGTCGGGAAATGGCTCTTGGTTAAAAGACATTCATGGCAAGGAAGTGCTGGATGCCTTTGCCGGTCTCTGGTGTGTGAACGTGGGTTACGGCCAGCAGAGCGTGGTGGAAGCCGCCACTGAACAGATGCGTAAACTGCCCTATGCCACTGGCTACTTCAGCTTTGGCTCTGCACCCGCGGTCAACCTGGCGCGCCGGCTGGTAGAATTGACACCGAGTTCGCTGCAGCATGTCTACTTCTCTCTCGGTGGTTCCGATGCTGTGGATGCCGGTATTCGCTATATCACCCACTATTACAACTCCATCGGCCAGCCTGAGCGCAAACAGTTCATTGCCCTGGAGAGAGGCTATCATGGTTCCAGTAGTACCGGCGCTGGCCTGACCGGTCTCCCGGTCTTTCACCAGAACTTTGATCTGCCGCTGCCGAACCAGCATCACATTCCCTGTCCCTATGCCTACCGCAATCCACTGGGTGACGATGGCGCAGCACTGATCGCAGAGTCTGTCGGTCATCTGCGAACGAGGGTGACTGAACTGGGTGCTGAAAAAGTCGCGGCCTTTTTCTGCGAACCGATTATCGGCTCTGGTGGTGTACTGGTGCCGCCAGTTGGCTGGCTCAAGGCCATGCAGGAGACCTGCCGCGACCTTGGTATATTGTTTGTTGTAGACGAAGTTATCACCGGCTTCGGCCGTACTGGGCCGCTGTTCGCCTGTGAGGCGGAAGGAGTTGAGCCAGATCTCATGATTCTGGCGAAGGGTTTAACCGCGGGTTACGCTCCCATGGGGGCGGTACTGATGTCAGACACTGTCTATGCTGGAATTGCCGATGGTAACGCCAGTGCCAGCCTGGTTGGCCACGGTCAGACCTATTCTGCCCATCCGGTTAGTGCTGCTGTAGGGCTTGAGGTGCTGCGGCTGTACCACGAAGGTGGCTTGTTGCGGCATGGCCAAGCAATAGCGCCCTGTTTCGAACAACACCTGCAGCGCATGCTGGATCACCCGCTGGTAGGCGACGCGCGTCAGCGCGGACTACTGGGCGCACTGGAACTGGTAGCCGACAAGAATACCAAAGCGCGCTTCGACCCCTCCCTTAAACTGCACGAACGTTTGAGTAGCATAGCATGGGAGAATGGCATTGTATTCCGAACCTTTGGCGACAACATTCTCGGCTTCGCCCCGGCACTGTGTTTTACCGAGCAGGAGTTCGATATTCTGTTCGATCGCCTTACGAAATCGTTGGATACGCTGCTGGAACAACCCGAAATACTCAAGGCAGTGGCGTAATCATGGTGCAGACGAGGTTTACTATCGGGGTAATACCCGGCGACGGGATCGGTCTTGAGGTGATGCCCGAGGGGCTCAAGGTACTTAATGCCGCTGCCGCGCGTTTTGATATAGAACTTCAATATCAGCACATCGAGTGGGCTAGCTGTGACTACTACAATACCCATGGAAAGATGATGCCTGATGACTGGAAGGCTCAGTTAGACAGGATAGATGCCGTGTATTTTGGTGCTGTTGGCTGGCCCGATACCGTGCCTGACCACATTTCCCTATGGGGTTCCATCCTGCGCTTTCGGCGCGAGTTCGACCAGTACATCAACTTACGTCCGGCACGGACATTCTTGGGAATACCCAGTCCGCTGGTCACCAGCGACAATATTGACTTCATGGTTGTGCGGGAAAATACCGAGGGGGAGTACTCCGCGATCGGTGGCATCCTTTACGAGGGTACTGATCGTGAGGTGGTGATGCAGCAGTCCGTTTTTACCCGTCACGGGACAGAGCGGGTCATGCGCTTTGCCTTCGATCTGGCGCAAACCCGCCCGCAACGTCATGTAACTGTGGCCACCAAGAGTAACGGCATGGCAATCAGTATGCCCTGGTGGGATGAGCGCGCCGCTGATATCGCCTCTGAGTACCCCGACATCGACTGGGACAAGCAGCATATTGACATTCTCTGCGCACGATTTGTCATGCAACCACAGCGCTTTGACGTGGTAGTTGCAACTAATCTGTTTGGCGACATTCTTTCGGATCTTGGACCTGCGTGCACCGGCACTATCGGTCTTGCTCCGTCTGCCAACCTCAATCCAGAGCGCAGATTTCCTTCCCTCTTCGAACCGGTGCATGGTTCCGCGCCGGATATTTTCGGCCAGGGTATCGCCAATCCAGTGGCCATGATCTGGTCGGGAGCCCTGATGCTTGACTTTCTTGGTCAGGCGCAAGGTCCTTGCCGCGATGCACATGATGCTATCGTGCGCGCCATCGAGAAGGCGCTGCTCACCGGTCCGCACACGCCTGATCTGGGCGGCGCGGCAACAACACAGGAGCTAGGCAGCGCGATAGCCGATCTCGTCAGCCAGACAGCAGAGGAATAGGTTCAGCAATGAGTGCAGCAATCGAACAATCAGAAGTAGAACTCACGCTGTCGCGCCCCGATCTGATGCGGTCCCAAAATTTCATTGATGGCAAGTGGTGTGATGCTATCAACGGCGGCTGGCACGAGGTCAGAGACCCTGCAACAGATACAGTTTTTGCCCGTGTTCCCGACAGCGGCGAGGCGGATGCAGCCGCTGCGGCCAATGCAGCAGCAAAAGCATTCTTAACCTGGCGGGAAATCAGCGCCCGTGAGCGGGCTAATCTTCTTAAGCGCTGGCACCGTCTGATTCTGGAGAATAGCGAAGATCTGGCACGCCTGATGTCCCGTGAGCAGGGCAAACCGCTGACGGAAGCGCTTGGCGAGGCGAAGTACGGCGCATCCTATGTGGAATGGTTTGCCGAACAGGCCACGCGCTGCAATGGCGACGTATTGGTGCCAGGCATTGCCGGGAAGCAGCAGTTGGTTATCAGGGAGCCAGTAGGAGTGGTTGCTGCGGTAACTCCCTGGAATTTCCCGTTGGCCATGCTTGCGCGAAAAATCGCCCCGGCGGTGGCCGTAGGTTGCACTGTGGTTGCCAAGCCGGCAGAGGACACACCGCTCACAGCGCTGGCGTTGGTGGCTCTTGCCGAAGAGGCCGGTTTTCCCGCAGGAGTCATCAATATCGTGACAGCCTCGCGCGAAAATACACCCGATACGGTAGGTGGTTGGCTAAGTGATTGCCGAGTGCGCAAAATCACTTTTACTGGCTCCACGCCAGTTGGTAAATTCCTCGCGCGAGCATCGGCCGATACCTTAAAGCGGTTGTCATTGGAACTCGGGGGCAACGCGCCGTTTATTGTCTTCGACGATGCAGATATCGATGCCGCTGTCGACGGCTTGATGCGGGGCAAATTCCGCAATAGCGGCCAGACCTGTGTCAGCCCTAACCGGGTGTATCTTCACGACAGCGTTTATACCCGGTTCGCGGAAAAGCTGAAAGTTGCGGTAGAAAGCTTGCGTGTTGGGCCTGGGTATCGCGAAGATTCCCAGGTTGGCCCGATGATAAATGCGCGGGCTATCGAAAAAATTGAGCGGCACGTCCGCGACGCGCTGGAGCAGGGAGCCACGCTGATCACCGGTGGCCATGCAGTGCGCAATGACATTGCCGATGGTCCTTTTTACTACGCGCCAACCATCCTCGGCGACGCGAAAGCGACTATGGCGCTTCACTGCGAGGAAACCTTTGGCCCCGTGGTACCCCTGTTTCGATTCACCGATGAGCAGGATGTAATCGGCCGCGCGAATGACACTTCCTATGGGCTCGCGGCGTACTACTACACTCGTGATCCGGCCCGCATCTGGCATATTTCCGGCCAGCTGGAAGCGGGCGTTATCGGGATAAACGAGGGAGTCGTCGCCAGTGAGGTAGCGCCTTTCGGCGGCATTAAGGAGTCAGGCTATGGTCGTGAAGGTTCACACTATGGTCTGGATGACTATCTGCAGTTCAAATATCTCTGCCAGGGTGGCCTAGAGTAAACCCCTGCTCCAGGCTCCTACCGGCAACGGCCTGCCAGTGCCAACGGAATACCGTACTACTACTGGTAGCCCATTCAATAACCGGAGTTGAGATTCACCTTGCCATGTAGCGGCAGACCCGCCTGATGCCGGCGAATATTATCCAGCAGCACCTCGCACCCTGTGTCGATTTGCGTAGTCGCCGCCGTGTGAGGTGTCAGCAGAATACGTGGATGATGCCAAAAGGGGTGGTCGTTGGCAGGAGGTTCCTCCTCCAGCACATCGAGAATGGCGGCTGAAAGCCGGCCCTCATCGAGGGCGGCCAGTAGGTCGGTTTCGTGCAGGTGGGCGCCGCGGGCGATGTTCAGCAAGGCAGCACCCTGCGGCAGCGACTGGAATATTTCCCCGTTGAGGATACCCCGTGTTGACTTGGTCAGGGGCAATAAGCAGACCAGTATGTCAGTCCCGGCTAGAAATCTATCCAACTCTGCTGCGCCAGCAAAGCTGTTCAGCCCTTCGACCTCGCGGTAAGAGCGACTCCAGCCCGACACCCGAAACCCCAGCCTCAACAGTTGCTCTGCCACCGCCTGGCCCAGATTGCCCAGCCCCATGATCCCCACAGTGCGTCGCTGCGCGGGTACCCAGGGCAGGGCCCGCCAGGTTTTAGCACGCTGCGCAGCCAGATATTGAGGCAGGTCACGGTGTAGTGCCAGCACGGCGAGGGTAGCATATTCGACCATACCCTGAGTAATACCGGGGTCCAGCATACGCACCAGCGGCACATGCCGAGGGAACGCGTCGAAGTCGAATTGATCGACTCCGGCGCCCACTGAAAACACCACCTGCAGATTGGGGTAGCGCTGGAAGAAATTCTCCGGCGGATGCCAGGCTACCAGGTACTTCACCTCGGCCGGGTCACCCTCGTCAGGCCATACGCGGAACGGTATATCAGGGGCCTCGGTGGCGAATCGCCGTTGCCAGAGTCGCCCGCGCTCCGGGGAAGATTTGTAGAGTAGGGTAACGGTCGTGGCCCTCTCAGCGGTCGGGTTTGAACAGGGTAGTCAACGGATAGTGCAACTTGACGATGGGAGATTTCAAGACCACATAACTGAAATACTTGGTGATGCCGAAATCCTGTTCCAGGATTTCCTCCATCAACTCCTGATAGTGCACGACTCCCCGGGTGACGAATTTAAGCAGGTAGTCATAGCCGCCACTGATAAGGTGGCATTCAATGACTTCATCTACTTCACTGATGCGCTTCTCAAACTTCTGGAAATCTTCCCGATGGTGGTCTTCCAGGGTGACTTCGGTGAACACAGTTGAGGTCTCGCCCAGCTTTTCCAGTGCCAGGTGAGCGTTGTAGCTGACGATATACCCGCTTTTCTCCAACCGTTTGACTCTCGCCAGGCACGGGCTTGGCGACAGCGCCACCGCCTCTGAAAGGTCTGTATTGGTAATACGACCGCTGCGTTGCAGTTCGGCCAGTATTTTCAAATCGATTCGATCCAGCTTGAATTCAGACATCACATCTCTCATGGGTTTGTGTCACTAACGCAGCAAGAGGTAGACGCTACCCCAAGGCGATAATAATCTACCAGCTGAATCTAGCATAGCTCGTCGCTCGTTGCAGTCAGCGATGATATTGTCTGGAGCGCGTCAGCCACAACCAGAAGCCCATAAGCGTCAACAGTAGCAGGACGGCCGCTACACCCGTTACCAGTATCCGGCCGGCTGTCCCCAGCAGGCTCCCCGTGTGGATAGGTAGTAGCTGCGGCCACCAGGCCCGCCGTACGCTGGCCGGTTGACTCTCGATTACGCATGGGGCCTGCATGGCGGCAGTAACGCGGTGTATCGCCCAGGGAGCGTTATCTGGTTCGTGTAGCTGTATGCGTACAACGTCACCAGATATGCGCACATCGCGAATCCGCGTTTCGGGAAAGGCTTGTTTCGCTGCCTTCAGGGCACACGCAAAGCCCGCAAAATTGGTAGTTACATAGTCAGGCTTTTTTGCGCTGGAGGCAGGGGGCGAAAGCAATATCTCCAGGGCAAGCAATGCGCCAGTGACGGCGATCGTTAGCAGTAATGGCAGGACAAAAATGCCCAGCGTGCGGTGCAATTGCCTTAGCAGATTTTTGCCCGATGAGCGGAAGTCGATGGCCAGTTGCTTACGCCAGCGACCCTGACGCGGACGCAAGAAGAGGAAGCCGGTAACGCCTACAGTTATCAGGGCCAGGGCCAATGCCAGCACGAGCGAATTGCCTGGCCGTCCTTGCAGAGGCTGGAAATGCAATTGCAGTGCGGCCTCTAAGGGGAAATGCCACACGGTTCCCTGGCGGAGAAGAGCGCCGTTTGCCGGGTCCACCGATGCGTACCATGTACCCTTCTCAGTCTCCAGCCGCAGCAAATAAGTGCTCTGGGGGCTGGTAGGAAAGTAAATCCGCGTAGATGAGGCTTCAGGCAGCGCCGCTACGGCACGGCCCATAACCTTTTCGATATTGTCTCTTTCAACGCTTTGACTAGCAGTCATACCAGCCGGGTCGATAAACCGGGCGACCTCCCAGCGCCAGGATATTGCGGCGCCACTTAGGGCCTGCACCATCAGGAAAAACGCGAACAACACCGCGACACGACGGTGCAGCGTTAGCAACGTTCGTTTGACAAGCATCATGATACAAAAAGACCGGCAGGTTTCCCTGCCGGTAGAAATGCGCACCAGGCGCTCACGGGGTAGAACTTAGAAAGTGTACTCCACACCAACGGTCCAGCTGAAGGGCGCGCCCGGCGTTGTCCACCACTTGTGGTAGGAACTGACGTAGTACTCTTCATCAGTGACATTATCCAGGTTTACCGAGAGTTTCAGTTGGTCAGTGAGGTTGTAGGAGCCAAACAGGTTCAACAAAGTATAGGACGGCAGTATGTAGTCGGGATCAATGGTCTCGCCAAGGCGGTCGTCGACATAGTTTACGCTAAACCCTACCGATCCCGGTGATCCGCCAAAGTCCAGGTCCTTCACCAGAACCAGATTGGCGCTGTTTTCCGGAATGTTAATCAGTGGGCTTCCCGCAGGGATTTCCACGCCCCAGTCAGCGTTGATGACTGAGTTGGTAGTCTCTGCGTCAACGTACGCGTAAGTGAACATCAGGCGCAGGCTCTCAGTGAGTTGCCCGGTGACATCGATTTCAACACCCTTGCTTTCGGCTTCGCCCAGTGCAGCTGAAAAACCCTGGTTCACCGGGTCGGCAGTCAGAATATTGGACTTTTCCATTTTGAACAGGGCAAGCGTAGCGCTAAGCATTCCGTTGGCGTATTTCACGCCGGTTTCGTAGGATTTGCTCTCCTCCGGCTCAAAAGCGCTGTCGTTAACATCCGCACCGCTGTTGGGCCGAAAACCCTCGGCGTAGCTGGCGTAGAAGCTGAGCTTTTCAGTAGGTTCATAGACCAAACCTGCGCGTGGGCTAGTCTGGGTCTGCGACTGCGACGACTCGCTGCCGTTGAGGCGGTTGAGGATGTCCTGTTCAAAATCGTCGTAGCGAACACCCAGCAACAAGCGCCATTGTTCAGACAGGTCGATCTGGTCCTGCATGTAGAGTCCCCAGGCGCTTTGTTCTTCAAGTCGGTCGACTTGAGGGCTAGTTTCGGGACGCGGCTGACCATAAACAGGGTTGAAAACGTTGATGGCGTAGGTGGTATCCCCTGTACCGAACGCTACCCGGAAGCGCCTCTGCTTCGAATCGAGCTCGTAATCATAGGCGTCAGCTCCTACCAGCAGGTGGTGTTTGAAGGGGCCAGTTTCGAAAGCGCCACTCAATTCGATACGGCCAGACGTGTCTTCGGCTTCATAGTCGCGGTCGCGAGGTTGACGTACCAGTGTCTCCCCGTCATCGTCGAGTAACTGACGGCCACCGGAGAGTTCCGCGCCAGAGGACTTGCCCTCGAAAGTGGATTCACGATAGCCAAGGCCACCCAATAAGGCCCAATCACTGTTCAGTTCGTGCTGGAAGGTAATCTGGTGGCCCAGCGCGTCTATCTCGGTAGGGCCATCATCAGGCTCGCCGAGAAAGCGAGTTACCGGCAGCACTTCAGGGTCTCCGTCGATCGCCGCAATGCCCCGGTCGAAGGGAGTCTCCTGGCTTAAGTACTCGAGCTCGTAATTAATGGTGCTTCTGTCACCCAACAGGAACAGGACCGAAGGGGTCAGCACAAGTTTCTCTGTTTCGAGGGTGTCACGGAAACTTTCAGAGTCTACGTAGGCGCCATTGATTCGAACAGCCAACTTGTCTGTCAGGCCGGTGGTGTAATCACCCTCGGTGCGGTAGGTGGACCAGCGACCTGCGGAGGCGCGTACATAACCTTCGGTTTCGAACTGAGGTTTCTTGGTGACCACGTTGATGGTGCCGCCAGGTTCGCCCCGACCATAAAGCGCCGAACCGGGACCCTTGAGAATTTCGATGGTTGCCACGTTGGAGGAATCGCGATTTCCGCTGAAGCCGCGCCCGCCACTGAAACCGTTGATCAGGTACCCGGAGGGCAGGTTTTCATCACCGGCGAAACCGCGGATAGCGAAGCTGTCCCACAGGCCGCCGAAGCTGTTTTGGCGGGATACGCCGCCGGCAAAATCCAGTGCGTTCTGCAGGTCAACGGTGCCCAGTTCCAGGAGCAGTTCGTCATCGAGAACCTGCACTTGTTGTGGCAGCGCTTCCAGCGGCATATCACCACGGTAGGGTTGCTTTTGGGAAACTACCACCACCTCTTCCAGCTCAGTATTGGCAGATTCCTGGGCCAGGGTGCCGGTAGTTCCGGCAATACAGACCATGCTCGCGATTAACGAGCGGCGAAAAGGGATTTGTGCTCTCATAGTAACGGCTCTCCATACAGCGCCAGGTTAAGAATAGTCTTGTTTTTTGCATCTTCGAGGCGCCATCTCTGTGGACGGTAACCTGAAAGCAATTGCGGGCGAGAAATATCGCGATGCGCATGTATCCGTACTTGCTTCCAGTATAGTGACCTGCTTGCGTTATTTTGGCTTGAATGCGAGGCAATTGGCGGCGAAAAATATTGAGTGCGCGTTGGAATCGGCAGATTCTGCCGGTTTGCGCTGTGGTAGCAGGGAAGCGAAATGTTACAGTGCGCCTCGCCTGCGTAAGCTTGTGCAGGATGGTCACCGTCATTTCGATCGCCCAGGTGCCAAGGTGCTTTCGATAGGAGTATTCAACACTGGCTTGTCCGCTTCCGGGCGAGTCACTTCCCTGTGCCGGTGCACCCAGTGGTAGAGCACCGGCAGCACGACCAGTGTCAGCAATGTTGAAGAGATAATTCCCCCGATCACCACGGTGGCGAGAGGCCGCTGGACCTCAGCCCCCGTGCCCGTGTTCAGCGCCATGGGTACGAAACCCAGGCTGGCGACCAGAGCGGTCATCAGCACCGGCCGCAGGCGGGTCAGCGCACCCTTAACAATGGCTTGTAGCAGGTCCCCCTCTCGCTGCCACATGTCGCGAATGAAACTGAGCATCACCAGGCCATTCAGCACCGCCACGCCTGAGAGCGCTATAAAACCAATGCCCGCGGTAATCGACAGCGGCATATCGCGCAGCCACAAAGCCAACACCCCGCCTGTCAGCGCCAGTGGAACTCCGGTAAAAATGATCAGCGCATCGCGCACCGATCCCAGGGCTACTATCAACATGCCAAGAATAATGGCCAGGGTGATGGGTACTACCACCTGCAGGCGTTGGCTGGCGGAGGCCAGTTGTTCGAACGTACCGCCATAGTCTAGCCAGTAGCCCGGTGGCAAGGATACGTTATTGGCCACGCGTTGACGTACTTCGGCGACAAAACTACCGAGATCCCGCTCGCGCACATTGGCCGTCACCACGACGCGTCGCTTGCCATTTTCGCGGCTGATCTGGGCCGGCGCAGGGGCGAGTTCGATGTCCGCAACTTCCCCTAGCGGCACGTAGTCGCCACCTGCCAGGGGAACAGGCAGGGAGGCGAGGCCCTTGATGTCGCTGCGAATGACCTCAGGCAGGCGAACCATCAGTCGGAAGCGTCGGTCGCCTGCATAGATTAGACCCGCTTCCTCACCGCCGATGCCAGCGGATACCATGGCCTGCAGGTCATCCATGCTCAGGCCATATCGCGCCAGAGCCATGCGCCGCGGAACCACGGACAGCATCGGCAGCCCCGATACCTGTTCAACCCGGGCATCAGCTGCCCCTGGGACGCTCTCCACTACATCGAGAATATCTTCGGCGGCCCTGGCCAGTGTGGCCAGGTCGTCGCCAAACACTTTGATGCCCAAGTCCGCTCGAACGCCGGAGATCAACTCGTTGAAACGCATCTGGATAGGCTGGGTGAACTCGTAATTGTTGCCGGGCAGGGTGTCGATGGCGGCCTTCATATCCGCTACCAGATCTGCTTTGGGGCGATCTGGATCAGGCCACTGTTCCCGTGGCCTGAGAATGACAAAGTTGTCCGCAACATTAGGTGGCATCGGATCAGTCGCCACCTCCGGCGTGCCTATTTTCGCAAAAACTCGCTCGACTTCGGGAAAGGCCGCCAACCGCCGCTCCAGCAGAGCTTGCATACTGACCGACTGTTCCAGACCTGTACCGGGAATGCGCAGAGCATGCAGGGCGATGTCACCTTCATCCAGTTGCGGGATAAACTCCGAACCCAGAGTAGTTAACAGCCAGGCGCAAGCCAGCACCAACGACAGTGCTGTGCCCACTACCAGAATGTGAAAACGCAGGGCAAGCTGCAGCAAGGGCGCATAAACAGACTCCAGCGCGGAGATGACAACACTCTTGCGCTCACCAACCCGACCGCCCATGAACAAAGCGACAGCAGCAGGCACCAGGGTCAGTGATAGTAACATTGCCGCCAGTAACGCCATCACCACCGTTGCTGCCATGGGGTGGAACATCTTTCCCTCCACGCCGGTCAGGCTGAAGATCGGGATGTAGACCGCAGTGATAATGGCGACACCGAATAAACTCGGTCGAATGACTTCACTGGTTGCTGTAAAAACTACCTGCAGGCGCTCCTGCAACGGCAAACGGCTGCCATCGGCGGGTTGGGACAGGGATAGACGGCGAACGCAGTTTTCTACAATGATCACCGCGCCATCCACTATAAGCCCGAAATCGAGGGCACCCAGGCTCATCAGGTTTGCTGAAACCCCAGTGCGTACCATGCCGGTGATCGTCGCCATCATCGACAGGGGAATGACTGCAGCAGTGATTAGTGCGGCGCGCAGATTACCCAGCAGCAAAAGCAGTACAGCCACTACCAGTAGTGCACCCTCCAAGAGATTTTTCTGCACTGTGGCAATCGTTTTATCAACGAGAGTAGTGCGGTCGTAAACCGTAATGGCCGACACACCTGGAGGAAGAGATGCTTGTACATTGTTTAACCTATGGGCCAAATTCCTGGCGACGTGACGCGCGTTTTCACCCATCAGCATCATCGCCGTACCCAAAACACTTTCCTTCCCATTCAGTGTGGCAGCGCCGGTCCTCAGTTCTCTGCCAATTGCGACTTCGGCGATATCCGCGACGGTTATGGGTACAAAACCTTGCCGGCCTACGACTACGTTTTCGATGTCTGTAATTGAAGAAAGCTGGCCGGGGGAGCGCACCAGCAATTGCTGGCCGTTGCGCTCGATATAGCCGGCCCCACGGTTGCTGTTATTGGCTTTTAACGCGGCGACCAGTTCCTGCAGCCCCACGCCCATTTCCAGCATTTTCCGGGGGAGGGGGCGCACATGATACTGCTTGTCGTAACCGCCGATGGTGTTGATCTCCACGACACCCGGTACTTGGGCCAGCTGCGGCTTGATAATCCAGTCCTGGATCTCGCGCAGGTGCATAGCGGTGTATGGCTGGCCGTCTTCCCGCGTTGCGTCTGGAGACGCGGTTACGGCGTAGGTGAATATCTCACCCAGGCCGGTGGCGATAGGACCCATTTCGGGCTCCAGGCCCGGCGGTAGCATCGCCCGTATCGTGGCGAGTCGTTCATCAAGCAGATTTCGGGCATGGTAGATATCAGTGCCCTCAGAAAAGACCGCGGTTACCTGAGACAGCCCATAGCGTGAAAGCGACCGGGTGTAGGCCAACCCGGGTATCCCATAGAGTGCTGTCTCGACGGGAAAGGTGATACGTTGCTCTGCATCCAGAGGAGAGTAGCCCGGCGCTTCGGTATTGATTTGGACCTGAACGTTGGTAATGTCAGGGACAGCGTCAATGGGTAACCGCTGGAAATGCCAGGCCCCTGCGCCGATCAAGATCAGCATGAGGCAGAGCACCAGGTATCGTCTCTCTATGGAGACTCGGACAATAGATTCAATCACGTCAGTCTCCTAATGCTCGTGGGATGCGCCGGCCTTGAGCAGCTCGGCTTTTAGTAGGTAACTGTTGCCAGTGACGTAGCGCTCCCCGGCGAGGAGCCCCTCCTTCACTTCGGTAAAGCGCCCATCACCGCGCCCGATCTCGAGTGCTCGCGGTGTGTATTGATCGTCTTGCTGAACAAAGACTACAAGTTGTTCGTCAATGGTTTGTAACGCCCGCTCCTCCACCACCAGATCGACCTCTACGCGCTCGGCATCTATCTGCGCGCTGACCATGTCACCTGGTGCCATATCGCCATTGGTGTCGGCAAGAGTCACCCTGGCCAATACAAAAGGTTGGCCCTCGCTCGCGGGTGTGATGCTGCTAATGGTGCTGTCGTGAACGTGGCCGTTATGGTTGATGTGGACATCCTGTCCGGGGGTAACCTCGAAGCGCATACCAGGAAAGATTTTCAGCTCGGCCCACAGAGTGCTGTTATTAACGAGGGTGAACAGCGGTGCGTCTCCGGTAATTTCGCCGACGTTGGCCATGCGGTTTTGGACCACCGCCTCGATAGGCGAGCGCAGCTGGTAGCTACGGAGGCTTTCGTTGGATTCAATAACGGCAAGTACCTCGTCCCGCGCCACATGATCGCCGACGTTCACCCTAATCTCGCGGATCAAACCCGGAAAGCGGGCGCGACTTTGCACAATCTGATGAGGCGGAGTAGCCAGACGGCCATATGCATTGATATGTCTCTCAATGCTTCCCGGGCCAGCAATGCGTGTTGCTATGCCGATCTCGCTTGCCAGTTCCGAGCCGATGGTGATGCTTTCCTGTTCCGCATGGTCATCGTGGTCTTCATGTTGGTCGAACTTATCGTGAGCGTTCGACTCTTCATAGCTATCGTGCGGTCCTTCATGATGATCGTGCTCATCGTCCTGTGTGGCGAAAGTGGTTGATTGGAACGTGATGGTGGTCAGTGCAAGCAATGCAACGGCCACGGCGTAGCTGAAGTATTTCATGGTGGTTCCTCAGTGTCTCAGTGACGGACTTCTGCGGCAGAACTTACGGCGGGAGTGCCGGTTAACTGTTCGATCAAAGCCAGGTTGAGCAAGGCGTTTTTGGCGGCGTCAATCATAGCTAGACGTGTGTCGAGCAAGGCGTGCCGCGCGTCCATCCAGTCCAGGTAGCGATAGCGGCCTATGCTGTAACCTTCCCCGGTTTCAACCAAGGCCGCCTTGAGAATGGGCAGTACGTGATCACGCAGTTTCAGGGCCGCGGCACTGCTCTGCTGATAGCTATGCCAGGCGCGATAAAGCTGCGCCCGGAGCGCGCGCATGCCAGCCTGCTGCCGGTAGTCAACAGCGTTCCTGGCAGCCACGGCAGACTGCACATTGCCGGTATTGCGATCAGCAGCCGACAGGGGGATATCCAGGCCAAACGTCATGGCGTAGTCGTCGCTGTCCTGGAAACGGCGCACGCCGACGCTCCAACCAATGTCCGAGCGAGAGCGAGCTCTGGCCAGACTGAGTTCTGCCTCGCGCACCCGCCTTTCTGCACCGAAGATACGGATAGTTGGGCTCTCGACAACGCGGCGATACAACTGCTCGAACGGGGCGACTGGTGGGAATTGGAAAAGGTCTCCCTGGAGGTGCCCGAAGTCGACGCGCTCGCCTCCCCACAACGTGGCGATGTCCAGCTTGCTGCTCTGCAGGCTGGCAGTAACAGCGTTGTACTCTAACTCCGCCTGGGCCTGGGAGGCCTCTGCCCGCAATTGTTCAACCTTGGGGGCAGCTCCGCGCTCGACCTGTGACCGCACCTGCTGCAACGCGCTGCTGGTCAGTGCACGGGCTTCTGTAGCCACCTCAAGACGGGCCTGCAGCGCCTGAGCGGCCAGAAAACGTCGCGTCACCTCGCTGAGGAGATCCAGTGCGGCGCTCTGCCTGTTCGTCTCCATTAGCCCAGTTTTCGCATCGATAACGGCGAGACGGCCGGCAGCTTTGTCGCCCAGCTCGATTATGGAAGAGAGTGCAAGAGTGAGTTCTGCTGCGTCAACGCCGCTGAAATCGCCATTTCCCAATACGTTTTCCGCTTCAAGGGAAAGTGCAATCTGGGGCGGTAGCGAGGCCGTCTGCCGCTGCCCCGCGAGCTCAGCGGTTCGCCACTGGAATACATCCAGCTGTGGATTCTGAATTATCGTTCGGCGGCCCGCTTCTTCGAGTGTCAGCGGATGGTCTACCGCTGCCGCGTTCAAAGCTGGCATTATAGCTGCGACGCACAGACAGGTTTTCACCCACCGGCGCCTGAGGGTATGTACTGACATGTTTCTGGTCCTGTTCAGGTTAGCCCGATGTGGGCGATATAACCATTTGATGGAACAGGGTCAGGCGATAGGTGGCCGGAACGGTAACGCGAGGAAAACGCTGGTGTGCTGGGAGCGGGCAGGGGGAGGGCGGCTGGCGTGCCGATTCTGGGGCGTGTCCATCTGGCGCGCAGTAGCGGCGAAGTGAGAGCAGTGCCCATGGCACTGGCAACAGTGGTCACAGCTTTCGCTGTCAACCTCGACGGCCGGTGGCGGGAGACTGTCCGAGGATAGGGCTGAGGTGCCTGCGTTGTTTCCGCTGTCGTGATGTACCGCAAAATCTAAATCAAGGGCAGCGGCACTTTGCAGACCTGCCTCTACAGATCCGAACAGCACCTGCCCAAGCATCAAAGCCAGCATGAGCAATGCAGCGCGTCCTGAATGTAAAGGAGTGGTACGCAAGGGCACTATAAACATCGATATTGAATGGCGAATGACTGAGACATTAGCACAGAGTTCACGCCGCTCGCCATATCGTATTCACCTGCAGCTCTGCCGCGGATCCAGCGGATGATCACCACAGGCACAAGTCGACAAGGACAATGACCACAGAACTTTCATATTCATGTGCAAGGATTTGCATTGCGTTTGTCGAGGCACAACAGGGCGCTTTATTTAACATAATACACTTATTTTATTCGCAGCTGTCCGGGTTGTGGGTTCATTACTCCGGCTATAACGACCTCGCTCCATGAGATTATCACGTCAATTTCTTCTACCGGGAGTCAGCATCACGTGTTCGATTCTCACCTAAATGTGAATTGGCTGAAAATAAGGCAAGACGCGCAGCCTTTGTTTAAGGATGGCGGAGAGCCCCGGCGAGTCCTGGCAAAACGGCTTAACCCAGCCGCATCACAACGTATGCCATTAAACTGCGCATACCATCACTGGTGGTTAACACAACGGATGGAGCACATACGCAGATGCGCTTCATGGATGTGGACGAACTTGCCCGCGTGAGTTCTGGCGTTGCTTAAAATGCAGCACTCCAAAAGAACGCAAGCAATATAGCGCCATTGGTTGCAGCCATGACGATCGAGTATTACGTGGATAACGCCTTGCCGTTGACGGAACAGGTACCCATGCAGGGTCACTAAAACACGCCTGATGTGGGCTGTAGAAGCAGTTCCAGGGCAAATACAGGCGCTCCGCTATACTTATACAGCTATACTTATACACATATGCGCATAATATATATTATGTTAAATTTAGTATTTGGGCACAGTTATATCCACAGGTCACATTAGCCTAATGGATACGGTTCTTGTTCTTGGGCGCCCCGCCATGCGGTTACACCAGATAAGTAATTTTTGGGTCTTACGGGAAAAGCACTTCACAACGTCTTGGAAGCTGCAAAAGCCTTGTCCGTTTATACTGACTTGGTCCCAATAAACGGCACACAGTGACCAATACCGCCGTGGCCTAAGGCTTAACTAACCGCGGAGCCAACCCTATGAACAAGCTGACGGTGATTCTATTGCTGGTGGTGATCTCACTACTGGCAGCAAATTTGCAACCGGCAGGGGTCACACCCGCTCAGTTGGGTATTACCGACCCCCCTTTTATCCACGACCAGGAATGGCGGATGCATGATCGTGACCGGCCCCAACCAGAGATTGTCGTGCCGGGAGACCAGAGCCTGCCGGTAGCTCCGCCCTCAGATGCCATTGTGTTGTTTGATGGCACCGATCTTGAGCACTTTCAGAACCAGGATTTGGAAATCGAAGATGGTGCCATGGTTATGGGAAAAGGTGGTCAGCAAACCATTGCGTCCTTTGGCGATATACAACTGCACGTTGAATGGTCATCGCCCAGACCACCACGTGGTGATGATCAGAACCGGGGCAACAGCGGTATCAAACTGATGGGTTTGTATGAAATTCAGGTATTGGATGGCTACCAGAACGCCACCTATGCCGACGGGTTACAGGGTGCCCTGTACGGACAGTACCCGCCGATGGTTAATGCCAGCAAACCGCCGGGAGAGTGGCAGAGCTATGACATTTATTTCAAGGCCCCCCGTTTTAAGGAAGACAAATCGCTGGACGCTCCCGCCTACGTCACCGTCGTGCATAACGGCGTGCTAATCCAGCACCATCGGGCTTTTCTGGGGCCTACCCGCTGGCGAGCCAGGAGCAAGTATGAGTATCATGCGAGCAAGCTTCCGCTGTCACTGCAATGGCATCAAAGCCCGGTGAGATATCGCAACATCTGGGTGCGCCCTCTCGATCAGCACTATACTTCCGAAGAAGGAGGCCAGTGAGTTTTCGCTGTCACCTACGCTGCTGTGGTCCCGTTTCCGTAGTGCATGACTTTTAGGCACAATGTCTGTTTAAGACAGGAGCAAACGGGATGGACCTGGGACTTGAGGGCAAGACCGCTTTTGTGACCGGAAGCGACAAACGCACCGGCGAAACGATAGCGCAAGGGCTCGCCGCTGAGGGCGCGACTGTGATCTTCCACGGGAACGAGCAGCGCCCTGCCCAGCCGCTGGCAGTGAGTGGAGATGTTACCACCGAGCCTGGGTGCAAACAGGTCCTGAACCAGATAACTGAGCTGGGTCTGAGTGTCGATATACTGGTGAATAACTATGGCACGACGGATAACCATCGCTGGGACGATTCCGACACGGCAAAGTGGCTGGAGATGTACCAGATTAACGCGCTGTCGGCCGTGCGCATGGCACAGGGCTGTATTGCCGGCATGAAAGACAGAGGCTGGGGCCGAATCGTTAATCTCGGCACTGCGGGTACGTTTCAGCCCGCAGCAGTGCGCCCGGCGTACTATGCCGCCAAAGGAGCGCTGGCCACCCTGAGCGTTAGCCTGGCACGCGAACTGGCGGGCACGGGCATCACTGTAAATACCGTCTCCCCTGGGTTTGTGCGCACCGAACAAGTCGAAGCAGGTTATCGCCGCCTCGCAATGAAGCTGGGGCGTGGCGAAGACTGGAGCGACGTGGTCAAGCTTATAGTGGAAAGAGACTTCCCCAATCCCTGTGGGCGCATTGCGGAGCGGCAGGAAGTCGCCGACCTGGTGACGTTTCTCTGCAGCCCACGGGCCGATTTCATCAACGGACAGAATCTGCGCATTGATGGCGGTGCGAATTAAGCATGCCCGCCTCCACTGCCACGCTTTTTTACGTTCACGATCCTATGTGCAGCTGGTGCTGGGGATACCGCCGTACCTGGGATACTCTTTGTGCCCTCCTCCCCAGCGAACTGACGTTAGTCAACGTGGTCGGCGGCCTCGCCCCCGATACCGATGAACCCATGCCGCTGGAGCAGCAGAACGTTATCACAGGGTACTGGCGGGATGTTCACGCGAAGACCGGAGCTGAATTCAATTTTGATTTCTGGCGACTGTGTCAGCCACGCCGTGCTACCTATCCTGCCTGCCGAGCTGTATTGGCTGCCCGCCTGCAGACAGCAGAGGACGCTATGATTGATGCTATTCAGAGGGCCTATTACCTTCGGGCAATGAATCCCTCCGACACTGATACCTTAATCAAGCTTGCCGGTGAAACCGGTCTTAACACGCAGCAATTCTCAAGGGACCTGGCCAGCCCTGCCATTCAATCGGAACTTGAAAACGAATTTGCTCTGCGCAGACGGCTGGGCGTTCGCAGCTTTCCCTCGCTTGTTATTGAGCGGGGTGAAACACGCTCCACCATTCCGATTGATTACCTTGATTATCGGCCTACTCTGGATGCGCTGGAATGGGCGTTGCGTGGCTGATTTACGGCCAGGCTGTATTTCGGTGGCATCGCTACCCTACCCTACCCTACTCTACTCTACTCTACCGGCTGGGCAACAATCACTTTGCTTTGAAATCGCTGTGCCATGCGTTGGTCTTCAAATGGTCCAAGACCGGTTTTAATGGTGATCTTCTGCTCTGGCGCAAGGGAATAGCTGCGCCTGATGACCTGGCTTCGTGCCACCGTATTGGGGCCGGATAACTCTGCCAGCTGAATTCTCACTTGCTGAACACGGAAGTTGGTCGTGTTTTTTACGTCAATGTAGAGGTAGCCATCCCTGCCCACGAAGGGCCGACTGGGTATGTACTTGTGCGGCATCTCGTCCAGTTCTATCTGCGCCAGCTTGTTGTAGGCAGCCAGCGCCAGTTCCTGATCCTTGCTTCTCAACGCCTGCTGCAGGTATTTGGCGGCTTCTTCCTCGCCGCCTGATTGCAGAAAGATATCGCCGAGGTAATAAGCGCTGGTGGCGGTAGGCAGCATTCTGTAGCTGGCGGCGAGGTCGTCGCGCGCCCCTATCAACTCGCTTCTCCGGTAACGTGTAATTCCCCGGTAAAGCCATGGGCTGAACAGGTTCGGGTTCTTCCTGATAGCGGTGGTGTAGGCTTTTTCTGCGTTCTGGTACCGTTCAAGCATCGTCCAGGCATGGCCGCGCATCTCCCAGAACTGCGCTTCAGCCGGTTGCACGGCGACAGCTTCGTCGAGATGCCGAATGGCGGCGGAGGCATCTTTGGCCTTCAATGCTGCCATTGCCTTATCCTGTGCTTCGTAGGCAGGAGCATCCTTTCTCAGTTGTGTGATGCGCTGTTGATAGCGCTCACGGTGTCGCTCACCCCCACTCATCGCTCTGGCCAGCGCTTTATTTGCAGTCACTCTGTCCCGGGACGGCGGGTGGCTGGCGAACAAGCCGCTGATATAGTCCTGTTGTTTACTGGCGTTCAGCCGCACGAACGTTTCCTGCAAATCGACCGCCGCTTCAGGGTCGTACCCTGCCCTGTGCATATACTGCATGCCATACGCATCGGCTTCCAACTCGTCATCGCGGCCGTACTTCGCCATCACGGCGGCGCCACTGACCTGCGACGCCATGCTGGCGAGATCTCCATAGCCATAGTTTGCTGCCGCGATAGTGGCCAGTTGCGCGGTGAGTCCCACCAGCGTCCCACGGGACATCTGCGCGGCGCTGTGGCGAGCGGCGGCATGTACCACTTCATGGCCCAGCACTGCCGCCAGCTGCGCCTCGTCATCCAGCTCAACCAGCAGGCCACGATTGATCGCAATTTTACCACCCGGTAATGCCCATGCATTGGGCACGCTGTTGTTGAGTACCACAAACTCGTAGGGAAGATCCGGCCGGTCACTGACGCTCGCCAGCTTCATACCAACATCGCTAACGTAGGCCTGCAGTTGTGAGTCGATATAATAGGCACCACCCTGGGACTGCTGTGAAGGCGCGTATTGTTGCTCGCCAATGGCGATCTCCTGTGCTGGAGAAACCAGAGACAGTTCCCGCTCGCCGGTGACCGGGTTGACCGCACAGCCTGTTGCCAGCAGCGCAACGGACAAAACCAGTGCACGGGCCAGCGTGGCTAACAGGTCGACACGGTTGTCGGCTTCGCGTTTCATGTTCTCTTTCACTTGTAATCCCGGCTGCTAATTGCTGACCGCGCAGAAGCGCGGTGTGTCATCATCGCTTGATCGTTCTTTAAGGCGCCAAGGCGACCGCTGCGTTATTCCTTCAGCTTCACGTGCAGTTGCCCGTCTTCAATCCCGATATAGTCGACACCGGCGGAAAAGGCGCGCCAGAAACCAGGGTCGCTGCTGAACTCACTGACCAGGTCGGCATTCTTCAGGTTGCCCAGCCAGGCATTGGGTACGGGTACTCCCATAACGCTGACGCCGCGCAGTATTACGACGGGCCGCTCATCACGGTATGCGAGTTCAAGCCCTGCGTTGATTCGGAGCGTCCTGCCACCCATCACCGGAAAATCCTGGTCGACAGGAATCAGCATCTTGGCACTGGCCAGGTCTCGGGATAAATCGATAGCGAAGCGCCTTGCCAGATCCGGATTGCTGGCAATGATGGCGTTAAGCTCCTTCTCACTCATGCGAATGTCGCGTTTGGCCGGATCCTCCTGGTACTTCTCCGGTATCAGGCGGCCATCCGCATCCACCTGTTCTGGCCGCTGCGCGTCAGGCAGCAGGTCGCGCGGGTTCAGGCCCAGAGTGTGCAGCTTCGAGTCCAGTGCGACCTGCTCTGAAGCTGAAAGCGTCACCGGCCTGAACTCGGAAGGGTTGATATAGGTGCGAAAGACCCAGAAACATACGCCTGCGGTGATCAGTATGGCAAGCAGGATAAACAACGCCACCTGGGTGCCTGAGAATCCTTTGCGTGTCGGTTGATCTATCTCTTCATTCATGGTCAAACTGTAGCTGATTAGCGACTTCGGGTCGAACCCTGTTATTTCGCTGTGGCACACCTCTGCCAAGACAGGCCTCAGGCGCTGATGCCTGTTGGTCGATTGTTGCTCTGCCATTAACAACGATAAAGGAAGAGTTTAATGGAACTTCAAACACTGATTGATGAACGCGACATCGCGCGCGCCCTGTCAACCTTTGCACGCATTCTTGATAGCAAGCGCTGGGAGGATTTAGGCGACGTGTTCGCAGCTGAGGTGGCTTTTGACTATGGGACTGGTGAGGAGCAAAGCGGAATGGAAGCCATGCGGGCCAATATGGCGCGTTTTCTGGATGTCTGTGGGCAAACCCAGCACTTGATTGGCAGCGTCCTTATCGACGTGGACAGTGATCACGCTATAAGTCGGGCATACGTTCAGGCGAGACATCAAGCGGTCGATGGCAGCGGCGGGCCGGTATTTGATACCAACGGCGAGTATATTGACCGCTGGGAGCGCCGGGATGAGGGCTGGCGGATAGTGCGGCGCGATGTACAGTGGAGCACCTTCTTCGGAGACGCCGCCATCATCATGGGCGCAGCCGGCGATTGAAAACCTGGTTACTTTACTGGTCCGTCCCTGGGAATATCCTATACTGGCTCACAGCGGTGCGCACCGGTCACGTCAACAGCAGTGATAACAAGGGAACGTAGAATAATGTCGCAGAGTAAGCTGGAACTGGGCGTCTTCATGCCCAATTGCTCGAACATGCCGTCAATCTCAACCCACGCCGTTGTTGCAGACCAGTGGCACTATGCAACCAATGAGCGCATCGCTTTACTGGCCGAGCAACTCGGTTTCCAGTGCCTGTTTCCGGTGAGCCGCTGGCGGGGCTTTGGAGGTGAAAGCAACTTCCTCGGGACGTCTCTGGAAACCAACACCTGGGCGGCGGCACTGCTGAGGGCAACCCAGCGAATACAGGTTTTTTCCACTGTGCACGTTCCGCTCTTCCACCCCGTGGTCATGGCAAAAATAGGCGCTACCCTCGCTCACATGAGCGGTGACCGCTGGGGTTTGAATGTAGTGAGTGGCTGGAGTGAGCGGGAGTTCGGCATGATGGGCATTCCCCTTGCTGAACATGGCAGGCGCTATGAACGCACCGGGGCATTCGTGGATATACTGCGAAAATTGTGGGACCCCACCGCGCCGCCGCTTAACCACCAGTCTGACTGGTATAGCATCACGGAAGGCGTATCCCTGCCGCGACCCGGGCGAATGCCGCAGATTGCCAACGCCGGTGTCTCCGCTGACGCCCGCGCCATGACGGCCAGGTATTGCGACTGGTGCTTTATGACAGGAGCCAGTATCGATGCACTGCCGGCATTGGTCAGCGCGGTTCACTCCGACGCAGCCGTGCACCAGCGTCAGGTACGTACAGCAATCTTTCCGTTCCCTATATGGCGTGCATCCATCGCCGAGGCGGAGGATGAACTGGCCCGTATCATTGAACACAAGGACAGCGAGGCAACCGCTAACTGGCTGCGCGATATAGGCGCTGGCAGTGGCTCCTTCGATACCTTCACTGAAAACATGCTGGCGGCAAGCGGTGGCGGCCTTTCCCTTGTAGGTACCGCAGAGTCCGTCGCCGAGCAATTGCAGGCAATTCACAGCGCAGGGGTTGACGCAGTGATGTTGACATTCCAGGACTACGAGCGGGATTTACAGCGCTTCGGCGACGACATCCTGCCTCTTCTTCACCGTATGCAGATAGTTGACACTCAGGGAGCTCAACACCATGCCAGCTAAGCGACCGCCTCCCGATTTCAGGGTCGGCCATTTCGATGTACACAACGTGGAAGAATGGCAGGGCGAGTTTGCCAGCCCGCAGAACTTGTTTGCCGGTTTTGATGCTGAGGATTTCGGCAGCTTTGCAGCGGCCATTCCGCACGACTACTACCACCCGGAAAGCGACAGCATTTACGCCTACCTGCAGAGCTGGCTGATATGCACGGATGGGCTGACCATTCTGTATGACACCGGTGCCGGCAACGACAAGCCACGGCCAGGCATCCCGGTATTCGGCAATCTGAAAACACCGTTTCTGGACAACCTGTCGCGGGCGGGGTTCGCCCCTGAGGATATAGATGTTGTCATTTGTTCTCACCTGCATATTGACCACGTGGGCTGGAACACCCGTTTGCGCGATGGAGAATGGGTTCCTACCTTTCCTGCAGCGCGCTACCTGATGTCTCGTATTGACCGAGATTACTGGGACCCGGGTGTAGCCAGGGTACAACCCACCGAGACGGGCGCCCAGGTCAACGCGCAGGTTTTCGAAGACAGCGTGCAACCGGTGCTGGATGCCGGGCTCGCGGAATTTGTGGACGACGACTTCGAGGTGGCGCCTGGCATTACCTTGTCGCTTGCGCCGGGGCACACCCCCGGGCACCTTGTCCTGGAGTTGGACAGTGGCGGTGAACAGGCGCTATTTGTGGGAGATATACTGCATCATCCCGCACAGGTTTACAGGCCCCAGTGGAACAGCGTTTACTGTGAAGATCAGGAGGCAGCCCGTAAAACCCGCCGCCATATCTTGCAGCGAGCAGCCGACACCGGCGCACGGGTGGTTCCGGCGCACTTCGGTGGCGCGCACACAGTGTGGATAGATCACAGTGATGGTGGTTTCCTGCCGCGATTCCAGGCAGATGAGAACACCACAGCCGCTTCGACAGGAGATAAGGGCGATGAATGAAACAGCGACTGCCGTGAGTGAGCGGCCCAGCGTACATTTTGATCCGACGGACGCTGAGCTGATACGCGATCCCCACTCGGTGTTCGCTTCAATGCGCAAGCTGTCGCCGCTGGCATGGAGCGACGCAGGTTTCTGGATCGCGACCGGGCACGACGAGGTACGCTCGGTAATCATAGACAAGAAGAATTTTGGTCAGGGCGACTTCATTCGCAATATTCAGCTTTTTTATGGATCAGACTTCGACGTATTCGCGCATTCCGCCTATCGGTGGTTGTCCGAGGTGTTCGTGTATCAGGACCCGCCACGCCACACCCGTATCCGGGGTCTGGTCTCACAGGCGCTCACGGTAAAACGTGTACGGGAGATGCGCGGCGACATCGAGGCGATCACCGCGCAGCTGCTGGACCGCGTCGCCGCGGCAGGTACCATGGAGTTGGTGCAGGATTTTGCCTATCGCCTGCCCACGCTGGTGATGTGCAACATGCTCGGGATAGATGCCGAGGAGGCCGATGACCAACTGCTGCAGAAACTGAATCAGGCAATAGCCGATTCCTTTCTCGTGCTGGACATGCGTGCGCTTAGTAAGCAGGAACTGGCCCTGGCCAATCGGCAGATTGATTTCCTCGAAGCCTTTTTTCTGGACATCTTCGAGCGCCGCAAACGTGAGCCCCGCAATGACCTGGCCACAGCCTTGCTTAACGCGCGCGACGGCGACAGCCAGCTGTCTGAGCGCGAGATGGTCACGGTAGCCACAGCCCTATTTGGTGCTGGATTTGAAACGACGGCGCATATGCTGGGGAATGGCGTCCTCACCCTGGACAAACACCCCGAGCAGTGGCGCGCGCTGGTGGAAGACCCCAACCTGGCCGCTATGGCCACGGAAGAGATTCTGCGCTTCGAAAGCTCGCTCATAGCCACCTATCGCACGGCCTTCAATGATGTTGAAATAGGCGGCCAGACGGTAAAAGCCGGCGAACGGGTGCTCGCCGTGTTGGCTGCTGCGAATCGTGACCCGGCTGTGTTCCCGCAGCCAGACACCTTCGATATACAGCGCAGTGGAGCACATCACCTGGCCTTTGGCGGAGGCATTCATTTTTGTGTCGGTGCAGAGCTTGCTCGCCTGGAGGGCGAGATTGCGTTGCAAGCACTGGCCACGAGGATGCCCAACCTGCAGGTGGTCGGGGTTGAACCTCAGTGGCGTCCGGGCTTTCTTTTTCGCGGCCTCAGTTCACTGCAGGTCAAGTGGTAACGGGCTTTTCCGGCTACTCATTGTCATGCTGTTACAAAAGTCCGGAGGCGTCAGCCATCCATTCGGTAGATAACGCGTATACCCAGCTCCCTGGGGCGTGTCACGTTCTTGTAATACCGGCGCAGGTCGAAGCCACCAACGGCGCGCACGAAGCTGCTATCGGCACGCACCGACGTTTCCGCAAACCTGTCGAGTACATTGTCTGCATAGAGCGTCAGCACCCAGTCATCCCTGAACCAGCTTGCCGACACATTGTGCAGGGCAAAACCCGGTAGTGCTTCTCCATTGTCGCGCTTGCCTGTATGCGTGAGCACGTCACTGCGTGCCGTCATTGACCAGTCCAGGTGAACGTTACTGCCATCAGACAGGCCTATAACGTAGTTAAGAGCGAGCCTGCCCTGATGCTCCGGTGAACCGGCGAGGCGATCACCCTCCTCGCCATCTATCCCATTGACCAGGCCAGGGGCATCCTCGGTGAGTTGCGCATGGTTATACGCATAACTACCCCACAGTGTAAGCGAATCGGTAAGCGACCACTGGCCTGCCAACTCAAGCCCATAGTTGGCCGCTTCGCCACCATTGCCGATAATGGGCACAGAACCATTCTCTGTAACGTCCGCAATCTGGATATCCTTCCAGTCGATATAGTAAACCGAGGCATTGAGTCGGCCACGAGTGAAATCGCTGTGCACGCCTAATTCATAATTGGTTGTGGTATCGGGTTTGATCAGAACCTCATCCGCCAGCGCACAGACTTTCTGCCCGCCCTCACCCGGATCAGGCGTTTCGTCACAGGGCGTCACAGAATTCAAACCACCGAGCCTGTAGCCCTCGCTGATGGTGCCAAACGCCATCACTTGCTCGCTAAAATTGTAGGCTGCGTTCAGTTTGAAAAGCGCACCGTCGTCTTCAGCCTTGTTGCGCTGGACGACGGGCTGAATCAGATCTGGCGCTGCGCCAAGGAACAGCGTGTTCTCCAGCGGCAGGTCAACCGCAAACACGCGTTCATCCTTGTAATCAAAAAAGCGCCCGCCAACCGTGAGCTGCCACTGGTCATTGAAGCGGTAGCCCAGCTCGCCGAAGACAGCCCTCTCACGGGTATCAATTTTTCTTGCTTCGTAGTACTCCAATGCGTCGGGACGTAACTGCAGCCCACCAAGGTTATCCACTGCGAATTGATCAAAGCCCGGGGTGAACTCCTGCGACAGGGTGTCTGCTTCAAACCTGTTATAGAAAGCACCTACTATCCAGCCAAGCTGGCTGGACGACGTCGATACCAGCCGGAGCTCCTGGTTCAGGCGCTCTTCATCCGCTGCGTCCCGGGTGAATGCCACAAAGCCCGGGAATTCCTCAAAACCGACCTCAAAACCCAGTAACAGGTCTGTCTGGTCTCGCTGGCCCTGTTCTTCGTACTTCGACAGACCGGTTGCGGAGACAAGTTCGGCAAAGCCGAGGTCTGCGAAGACCTCCAGGGCAAGCAACTGGTTCTCTCGCTCGTTGGGCTCGACAAAACGGTGTGCGGATTCGTAGCTGTCCGTATTGAACGCGTCTGCGTGGTTGATCTGACGGCCACCCACATCCTGGTCCTGATAGTAGTACGTCAGCGTGGCATCCAGCGTCTCATCCACATAGCGTACAGCCACCCTGGCTGCCATTGTTTCATCCGTGTTGGCATCCTCTTCCCGACTCAGGTTGAGGAAGCGTTCATCGGGGTCTGACAAATCCGGCTGTGGGTTGGACACACCGGGTTCACGCACAATAAAGTTGTAGTCGATGAAGCCCGGGTCGTCGAAATAGTCTATCGACGCACGCAGCGCGAGCTTGTCGCGCACAACCGGGATATTCAAGGTCGCACCGGCTTCGTAGCCCAGGTCATAGGATTCACTGAGATCGTAGATGCTGCCGCGCAGCTCATAACTGGCGGCATCGGCCTGGGGTTGCTTTGGAATATAGCGCACAGCGCCACCCAGAGTACCTGCTCCATAGAGCGTTCCCTGTGGGCCAGGCAGCACTTCCACCCTCGCCAGATCGGTAGTGCGCAGGTCGAGATACAAGGGGATCTCACCGATGTACGTACCCACGGTATCACCGCTGGAGTTACCCAGCGACTCTGCGGCAGCCAGCGAATCTGCATTTAAGCCGCGAACCGTCATACGATTCCCCGCCCTGCTGCCCTGCTCTACTACCGTCATTCCGGGCACGACCCTGGCAATGTCAACGAGACCGTTGACGCGATCCCGCTCCAAATCACGTGCAAGCAGTGCCGTGATACTCAGCGGCGAATCCTGAACGGATTGCACACGGCGGGATGCCGTCACCACTACCTCCTCGAGCACCAGTTGCTGCGCAAACATCGGGTTGGCAAGCAGCACCGAGCCCATCGCTGTCAACAATGCACTGAGCCTGCATATGCTCTTTGTGATCACCCTGTACTCCCGCCCCGCCGGATCGCGATGTGATCCGCACCTGTAAAATGAATCCAGATTATTGGGCAGGGCCGGTCACGGGAACAACGCGCTTCGTCGCGGATAAGCGTCGCTTTGTCCTGTTTATGCGCCTCATGGGTGTTTTAGCCAGGCCTGCCTCTCCAGACAAGGCGGATGCCAGCGCAGTTGGCATGCTTGCGAGCAAGCCGTGTGGGCATGATATTTTGTGCCTGCAGTGCTTTGCTACTAAACTTGGCGCTTAAAACCTTGCGATGCGAGACGTATGACTACTGCAAACCCCATCAATATTGCCGGCATAGACCACGTGGTAATACGGGCCCGTGACATGATGAAGCTGGTGGCATTCTACCGTGATGTGCTCGGCTGCAAGCTGGAACGTGGCCCGGGTGATATCGGCCTGGCGCAGCTCAGGGCCGGGCAGTCACTAATTGATATTGTTGACGCGGAGGGGCCGTTGGGGCGCGAGGGTGGAGACGCGCCCGACCACAAGGCACCCAACATGGACCACGTGTGCCTGTATGTCACCCCGTGGGATGCCGCCGCCATTGAAGCCCACCTTCAGGCACATGCAATTGCACATGATCCCGTGGCAACGCGCTATGGCGCCAGTGGCATGGGACCCTCCATTTACCTTCGTGACCCGGAAGGCAATACGGTAGAGTTGAAAGGCTGAGCCACCGGAGGCGCCAGGGCCCGGTGGCTCAGCGCCACTGCGGCGGGCTTACATAGTGCCCATGGCTTCCTTGGCTTTTTCAAGGTCTACCGCTTCCGCAGCTTTTTCCTTGTCTACGGCATCATAGGCTTTCTGCATATCTACTCCGTCTGTGGAGACGGCTTCGCCCATTTTTTCCTTGTCTACAGACTCCATCGCCTTGTCGGTGTCCACAGCCTCTGCCAGCTTGCCGAGGTCCTGAGCCGTGGCAAGAGGTGCCAGAGCGGTGACGGCAAGCGCCAGAAAGAGAGGTGAAAGTTTCATGTTGATCTCCTGAAGGTTGGTGTAAAAACGTCGCGCGTGTGCTGGTCCGTCGGAGCAACACCTGGCTTGATTGTGCCAGCGATGATTTCCAGGAGCACAGTAGAGAACCCTGTTTCTCATTACTCTGGCGCAGCGCTAAGATAGGCTTAAGCGAACCCATTATGCAAGCAGAGGAGAACACCATGTACGAGACGCTAGAGGTAACGGCAGATGGCGCGATTGGCAGGATTTGGCTGAATCGCCCTGATCGCCTGAACGCGCTGTCTACCACCGTGCTGGAAGAACTGGCGGACGCCGCGCGCTGGTTTGATGCACAGCCCGGGGTACGAGTCGTTATTGTGGCGGGCCGGGGAAGAGCCTTCTCCGCCGGGGCAGACCTGCAGGGTTTCCCCACCCTGGAAGAGGCCGGCCTGCGCGCCGCTGCAGATGCGGGACGCAGGATGGCGGATGCGCTGGAGACTATGCGCGCGGTCGCCATAGCGGCGATTCACGGCTGGTGCGTTGGTGGCGGTCTGGTAGTGGCAGCCGCCTGCGACCTGCGACTCGCCGCAGACACAGCGCGCTTCTCCATTCCTGAGGTGGATCTGGGCATTCCCTTGGCCTGGGGCGGGATTCCGCGCCTTGTGCGGGAGATCGGGCCGGCCCTGACCAAGGAACTGGTCATTACCTGCCGGGAGTTCGGTCCTGCGGAAGCGCTCTCTGCCGGCTTCCTCAACCGCGTACTGGCTGAGGATGAACTGGAGGACAGTGCGCTGTCACTCGCCCAGAGCATCGCCAGCAAACCGGCAATACCGGTGTTGGCCACCAAGCGCCACACCAATGCCGTGACGGCCGGTATGGTCGGCATAGACCGGTCCTGGTCTGACGCAGATGGCCTGATCGGCGGCCTGCTGGACGCTGAATGCGCGGCCGCCCGCGAGGCCTATATCAAGGCGCGCCTGAGCTAGGGGGAACAGCCGGTAGCGCCCCCACCGTCCCTTCGCGCCGTGAATCCGCGGCGCCGACCAGGGCACCGTCTTCCACCACGATCACATGCAGCCCGGAGTTCTCGCCCTGGCGTTCCTCAACCTTGTAGCCGGCTGCACCCAGCGTGGCCGCAATGGCCTGCCCTGCCGCGGTGTTCACTTCCACCCGTACTGACTCCCCGCGGGCAACCACGTTCGGGTAATCCACCGCCTCCTGCGGTGTCAGCCCCCAGTCGAGCACGCCCAGAAGCGACTTGAAGACATAGGCCGGAATTGAGTTGCCGCCCGGTGAACCGGTTACCATTAACAATTCATCACTGGCGTCAAAAACCATCAGTGGCGACATGGAGGAACGCGGCCGTTTCCCCGGCGCCACTGCATTGGCCTGCGGCGGCTTGCCAGGGTGATATTCGCGCGCAAAGTCGGTCATTTCGTTGTTCAGGAGAAAGCCTGCGGCCCAGCGCCCTGAGCCGAAAGGCGCCTCCACCGTGGCTGTCATGGATACCGCATTGCCCTCACTGTCGACAATAGACAGGTGTGAGGTGCCGGCCACCTCTTCGGTGGTATCCCTGCCACGCTGGGCCGCCTTCAATGTTTCAGGCTCGCCGTGATGGGGTGCGGCCGCCGGTGGGAAACGCTGGCCAGCCCGGCGCTGCAGATAGGACGGATCAAGCAGCTGCTGCAATGGCACTGTCACAAAATCCGGATCGCCAAAATAATGGTCGCGATCAGCATAGGCGAGGCGTTGCGCGTCTACAAACGCCCTTAGCCGCTCGCTTTCGCTGGAATCTTCGCGCGTGAACTGATCGTAGAAAGACAGCATCATGATCTGGGCGGTTGCTGACGAGGGTACATCCGGGGCACAAACCCGCAGCGCGCGAAACGGTGCGCAATGCACGACTCGCTCGCGCGTGGTGTAGGCCGCGATATCCTCCAGCGACAGCGTTCCGGGATTCGGTTCCGCGCCCGCTTGCCTGACCATCTCCTGCGCTATATCGCCTTGATAGAATGCCTCCCTGCCCTCGCGGGCGATACGTTCAAGCGTAGCCGCGTACTCAGGGTTCTTGAGCAGTTGCCCGGGCTGCAGGGGCTTGCCATCCGGGTAAAAATACTCTGCTGCACCCGGATTCTCGTCCAGCCGTCCAAGTTGCGCCACGCGCGGCAGAAAAGCAGCCATTCTGGGAGACACTACAAACCCTTCACTGGCCAGCTTTATCGCAGGCTCGAACAAAGACGCCCATGGCAATGCCCCGTAGCGACGGTGGGTGTCCTCATACAATGCCACCACACCAGGTACGCCAATCGCCGTACCGCTCTGCCAGGCGTCCAGAAAACCCATCACCTCGCCATCGCGCATAAACATGTCCCTGCTGGCACCTGCCGGGGCAACCTCTCTGCCGTCATGGAAAACCAGGCCACCCGAATCGCGTTCATACACCACCATGAACGCTCCGCCACCCAGGCCTGAGCTCTGTGGCTCTACCAGGCCCAGTACGGCGTGGGCGGCTATGGCAGCATCCACGGCATGACCGCCGGCGCGCAGCATGACCATTGCCGCCTCAACGGCGTGAGGGTTGGCTGCGGTAGCCATGGCGCCGGCCCGCCAGGCTGGTTTCTCCGTCGTTGCCGGGCTGTGTGTAGCATTGATGGCTGTCGAACAGCCTGAGATGCTCAACAGTGTCACTGTGCACAGAGCGGCGATATGGCGAAAGCGGGACAATTGCATGAATGATCTCGGATAATTCAGGTGCCGCCATTAAACCAGACCGGGCCGCCTGCTGAACAGGGTGCGGCTCCCTGCAGGCTGGAAAATCGGCTAGACTTGGCGCCAACGGTCACCACATCCTCACAGGAAGCCGCCCTGCCTGGCCTGATCATCGGGCCGCGATAGCAGATCCGGGCTTCAGCATTTTTCAGGAAAATACCTATGCAACTGGCATCGATCACCATACCCGGGCGTTACAACGGGCCACCTGACTCCGGTAATGGGGGCTATAGCTGTGGCCGCCTGGCAGCCTGCATAGACGGGCCGGCGCGAGTGCGCTTGTTCACGCCGCCGCCCCTGGACCGAGAGTTGACGATCAAACAGGAAGAGCCTGGCCGCGTCGAACTGTACGACGGCGAAATCCTGGTCGGGCGTGCTGTCTCCTGTCCGCTTGAACTGGACACGCCCGCTGCACCGTCGCTGGAGGAAGCTCAGGCTGCTACCACGCGCTTCCCCTGTTATCACGAGCACATTTTCGACACCTGTTTCGTGTGTGGCCCCGGGCGGCCAGCCCACGATGGTCTGGAGTTGTTCCCCGGCCCCGTCAAGGACTGGGGTCTGCTCGCTTGTCCCTGGGCACCGGCGGCTGACCTGGCTGACGCAGAGGGCCAGGTCCGTACCGAAATCATCTGGAGTGCCCTCGATTGCCCCGGCTATTTTGCCGCCGCTGGCGAGCGCCGCCTGCACGCAGTGCTGGGCGAACTGGACGGAGAGATCCTGCGGACGGCCAGGGTGGCGGAGCCTCTGGTGGTGTTTTCCTGGCCACTTGGCGAAGAGGGGCGCAAGCTATACTCCGGCACTGCTATCGCCACAGCAGACGGAACCCTGCTTGCCAAAGCACGATCCACATGGATAACGCTGAAGGCGAGCTGATCCGGCTTCACTGGCCGTGGTCGATGAGCCGGTCTGCAGGGCCAAAGGCTGACAGAGTAATACTCTATCGCCAGCGCCCTTGCTTCACAAATCACTTAAATAAAAGCACATAACTGTCTGTTTTTAAATGCTAATTATATCGATTTTGGTCTGAATAAGTCATTTCCCGCGCAACACTGTTGTCACTGCGGAGCTGAACTTTTGCAGTCGACAGGAATCACATGAAAAGTTGTTCCCGGCTTGAACCGGGAGCAGGTCCCGGTACACTTGTACTGCTTACGGAATAACACTGGTAGAGACTATTTTGAGAATTTTTTCCCCTGTCCGGACTCTGGGCCGTTCACTTGTTGCCGGCCTTGTCTTTGGCTGTGTTGCCCTCCCCGCTGCGGCGCTTATCGAACACACCGACGCGCAGCGTGACACCGCAATCGAATTGATTGAACAGCTTGAAGAACGGCATTACGCCAAGCATCGCTACGACGACGAATTGTCCTCGCAGCACCTGGATGCCTATGTAGACGCGCTGGACGGCAGCAAAATGTTCTTTACCGCTGCGGACATCAGGGAGTTTGAACAATACCGCACGGTGATGGATGACCAGCTCCCTGAAGGGAACCTGACCGCGGCGTTCGCCATTTTCAATCGCTTCCAGCAGCGCCTGCAGGAACGACTCGAGTCGGTACTGGAGACGCTGCCGGCGACGATTGAAGCGATGGACTTCACCATTGACGAATACTACGAACTGGATACCGACGGCAGAGCCTGGGCAGCTGAGCCCGGCGTACTGGACGAACGCTGGCGCAAACACCTCAAAAACCAGGTCTTGAGCCTGAAACTGGCGGAAAAAGACGCAGAGGAAATTCCGGAAACCCTGTCGCGGCGCTACAGCAGCCAACTCAAGCGCGTCAATCAATACAACAGCCAGGATGTTTTCCAGATCTACGCCAACGCCCTCACCGAGCTGTACGACCCGCATACCAACTACTTCTCCCCGCGCCGGTCCGAGAACTTCAATATCAATATGAGCCTGTCTCTCGAAGGAATCGGTGCGGTACTGCAAATGGAGGACGAGTACACCAAGGTGGTGCGTCTGGTGCCCAAGGGCCCCGCCGACAAGCAGGGTGAGTTGCAGCCTTCAGACCGTATCGTTGCAGTGGGCCAGGGGGATGAGGGCGAGATGGTCGATGTGATCGGCTGGCGGCTGGATGAGGTCGTACAGCTGATTCGTGGGCCAAAGGGTTCGACCGTGCGCCTGGAAGTGATTCCAGCGAAATCAAAAACCACTGACGGTCGCAGGCAATTCGCTATCGTGCGCAACCAGGTAAAACTGGAAGAACAGTCCGCACAGAAGAAGATTCTGGAAGTACCCAACGGCGAGCAGACGCTGAAGGTGGGTGTCATCGACATACCCGCTTTCTACATCGATTTCGAGGCTATGCGGCGCGGTGACAAGGACTACAAGAGCACCACTCGAGATGTAAAAAAACTGTTGCAGGAGTTGCAGGAAGAACAGGTGGACGGCCTGGTGATCGACCTGCGTAATAACGGTGGTGGCTCCCTGCAGGAGGCGAATGAACTGACCGGTTTGTTCATTGAGTACGGGCCTACTGTGCAGATCCGCCACTCTACCCGTCGCGTCTGGCGTGACGGCAAACGCTTGAAGAGTGAGTATTACGAAGGGCCATTGGTAGTGCTGATCAACCGCCTCAGTGCCTCCGCATCGGAAATTTTTGCCGGCGCAATACAGGACTACGAGCGCGGCATCATCGTGGGTGATCGTTCGTTTGGCAAAGGCACGGTACAAACCCTCACGCCGCTCACCGAGGGGCAGCTGAAGATAACGGAGAGTAAGTTCTACCGTATATCAGGCGACAGTACCCAGCACCGTGGCGTCGTGCCAGACATACTGTTCCCAACCATGTTTGACACTGAGGAGATTGGTGAAAGCGCTCTGGACCATGCGCTGAACTGGGACCAGATCAACTCAGTGCGCCATCGCCGCTATGACGACCTGAGCACGGTGCTGCCGCACGTGACGGAATTGTTTGAGGAACGCAGGCACAAGAACCCCGACTTTGTCTTCCTTGAAGACCAGATCGAACTGGCTGCGGGCACACGAACGCTCGACCGCCTGCCCCTTAACGAGGCTGCCCGGCTGGCACTGCGGGAAAGCCAGAAAGAGAAAGCGCTGGCAATAGAGAATAAGCGTCGCAAAGCCAAAGGTGAGGAACCGCTGGCCTCGCTGCAGGACGAGGAAGAGGATCCTGAGGATGCTGCCGAGAACGAAGAGGATATCGCCAGCACTGATGACGAGGAAACGCCTGATGTACTGCTCACCGAAGCGGGCAATGTGTTGGTAGATGCGCTGGTGCTGAAACAGCAACGCTATGCGCTGCATGCGGGAGAGAAAGAGTAACGCGCTATCCCAGCGCAAGGTGTTCATTTACCAGGCTGGCCAACCCCCCGATGGGGCAAACCCAAAGATTGGGCATGCCACCCCGGCGGGTTTCAGGACTCGCCGAACCAGGCCAGCTGACGATGCAACGCCACAACCGGGCCCACGATAATCAACGTGGGTGCCCTGGGCTGTTCCTGCTCTACAATCGCGGCCATGGTGGCCAGGGTGCCGGTGAGCACGCGTTGCTCACTCAGCGTGGCCCGCTCTACCAGCGCGACGGGCGTATCTGCCGCGCGGCCGTTGGCCTGTAGTTGCTCGCAGATAATCGGCAGACCCACCAGCCCCATGTAAAACACCACCGTCTCGGAGTCCGAACCGAATGATGACCAGTCGAGGTTGGTTGTACCGTCCTTGAGATGGCCGGTGACGAAGCGTACCGATTGCGCATAGTCACGATGCGTAAGCGGAATACCTGCGTAGCAGGCGGCGGCATTGCCCGCGGTGATACCCGGCACAACCTGGAACGGGATCCGGTGCCTGGCCAGCAGCTCAATCTCCTCTCCGCCTCGCCCAAACACAAACGGGTCGCCCCCCTTGAGCCTGACCACGCGTTTGCCCGCCAGTGCGAGGTCCACCAGCAGCTGGTTAATCTGTTCCTGCGGCACGGCATGGTCGTCGCGCCGTTTACCCACATAGATACGCTCTGCGTCCCGGCGAGCCATTTCCATAATGGCCGGTGACACCAACCTGTCGTAAAGCACCACGTCGGCGCTCTGCAGCAGTCTTGCCGCCTTGAACGTCATCAGGTCAGGGTCTCCGGGGCCGGCACCCACCAGGTACACTTCGCCGTGTGCCAGGCCGTCTTCACGCGCCAGCATCTCTTCGAAAATAGTTTCAGCGCGCTGCTCTCGCCCCGCCAGGACCTGCTCGGCAGCGGCACCTGCCATGAGCTTTTCCCAGAACAGTCGTCGTGGTGTCTCTTCGGGTATCGCTTGCTTCACCCGGTCGCGCAGGCGCCCGCCAAAATCCGCCAGTTTGCCGTAGGCCGCCGGCAGCAGCGCATCAAAACGGTGGCGCAGCTGGCGCGCCAGCACCGGGCTTTTACCGCTGCTGCTGATGGCGATGACCAGCGGGTCACGGTCGACAATGGAGGGAAAAATAAACGTGCACAAATCTGGCGCATCCACCACGTTGACCGGAATGCCCCGTGCCTTGGCATGCTCAGAAACCTGTTGGTTAACCTGTCGATCCGGGGTGGCAGCCACCACCAGTGTGCAGTCCTGCAGGTCTGCCTCGCGATATTTCCGGGCCTGCCAGTTGCCTCCCTGCTCAGCTAACAGCGCCTGTAACTCATCCGTCATGTCAGGCGCGACGACCGTAACCCGTGCTTGCGCGCGCAGCAGCAGGCGAGCCTTGCGCGTGGCAATGGTGCCCGCACCCACCAACAGCACGGACATTTCGCTCAGTTTGAGACAGACCGGCAGATACTGCATGAGATTACTTCCGTAACATCTCAGTGCCACCCATGTAAGGTTGCAGGGCGGCTGGAACCGCAATACTGCCGTCTGCCTGCTGATAGTTCTCCATTATCGCCACCAGGGTCCGCCCCACCGCCAGTCCCGAGCCGTTGAGCGTATGCAGCAGCTCCGGCTTACCCGTTTCGGGGTTACGCCAGCGCGCCTGCATGCGGCGCGCCTGGTAATCACCGAAGTTGCTGCAGGAGGATATTTCGCGGTACGTATCCTGCGCCGGCAGCCAGACCTCAAGGTCATAGGTTTTCCGTGCGGAGAAGCCGATATCACCACCGCAGAGAATGATTTTACGGTACGGCAAGTCAAGCAGCTGCAGGACTTTCTCCGCATGACCGGTAAGCGATTCCAGCGCGCTGGCAGACTGAGCCGGCCTCACCAATTGCACCAGTTCCACTTTCTCGAACTGATGCTGGCGGATGATGCCGCGTGTGTCACGCCCATAACTACCTGCTTCACTGCGAAAACATGGCGTATGGCAGGCGAACCGGATACCGTGCTCGCCTAGTTCTGCGTCCTCAAAAATGCGCTCGCGGGCAACGTTGGTGACCGGGACTTCCGCAGTGGGTATCAGGTAGTAGCCGTGCTCGCCCTCAAGCTTGAACAGGTCCTCCTCGAACTTGGGCAACTGTCCGGTGCCACGCAGTGAGTCACTATTGACGATGTAGGGGACGTAAATCTCGCGATAACCGTGCTCCGTGGTATGCAGGTTGAGCATGAACTGGATCAACGCGCGGTGCAGGCGCGCCAGGTCGCCGTACATCACATTAAAGCGCGAGCCGGTGATCTTGCCTGCGGTTTCGAAGTCCATGTCGCCCAGCGCCTCACCCAGGGCAACGTGATCCTCCACCTTGAAGGCATAGCTACGGGGCTCGCCCCAGCGCGATACTTCCACGTTGTCGTCTTCGGATGCGCCTTCCGGTACTTCCGCGTCCGGAACATTGGGCACGGACAGCAGCAGCTCTTCCAGTTCCGCCTGCACACTTTTGGCGTCTGCCGTCAGTTGGTCGATTTGCGCGGCAATTTTTTCCAGGGTTTCGTTCACCTGCGCCTTGGCGTCGTCCACGCTCATGCCCTGCCCGATCAGCGCGCCAATCTGTTTCGAAGCCGATTTGCGTTCGGCCAGCAGACTCTGGCTTTGCACATCTGCTTGCTTGCGCCGTGCGTCCAGCTCCGTGAACCGGGCGACGTCAAAGCGAAAGCCACGTTTGCCAAGGGCCTGGGCGACAGCTTCCGGGTCCTGCCTGACGGCTTTGATATCCAACATAGGTGATACGTCCTGTAATCGTATTACGGTGGGGGCGATGCGCTATACCAGCGCGCGCGTAAGGTGAATGGAGATGCCAGCCATCAATACGCAACTCAGGGCGCTGACCAGCATATAGCCGGCCGCGTGCATTGCATGCCCGTCTTCGAACAGGCTGATGGTCTCCAGTGAAAAGGTAGAAAACGTGGTGAATGCGCCAAGAAAACCGACCATGAGCACACTGCGCCAGTCCGGGTGCACGACCTGCTTTTCGATCAGCACAAACACGATGCCGATCAGGAAAGAGCCCAACATATTGACCAGCAGCGTGCCCACGGGCCACTTGCCTTCCCACAGCGCGTGCGCCCAGCCGGAAAGCAGGTAGCGGGACACGGCGCCGGCGGCGCCGCCCAGGGCGATAAACAGCAGGTATTTCATTTGTTTGAAGGCGGTTCAGTCGTAGCGGCGTATTGTACTGCTTTTATCCAACTGGCGCAGGTACTCCAGCTTTTCGGCGATCTGCTTTTCCAGCCCGCGGTCCACCGGGTGATAGTAGCGGCTGTCTTTAAGCGCTTCCGGGAAATAGTTCTCACCCGCGGCGTAACCGCCCTCTTCATCGTGTGCGTAGCGATAATCCGCACCGTAGTCCATTTCCTTCATGAGCGAGGTGGGCGCATTGCGCAAGTGCACCGGTACTTCGGCACTGTCACCCTGGGCGATGGCTGACTGCGCCGCTGAGTAGGCGTTGTACACAGCATTGCTCTTGGCGGCACAGGCCAGGTAGATAATGGCTTGCGCAATGGCGAGTTCACCTTCCGGGCTGCCCAGTCGTTCCTGTACCTGCCAGGCGTCCAGAGCCAGGGTAAGGGCTCGCGGGTCGGCATTGCCTATATCCTCACTGGCCATACGTACTACCCTGCGGGCCACGTACAGCGGGTCGCAGCCACCGTCCAGCATACGACAGAACCAGTACAGAGCGGCATCTGGCGCACTGCCGCGCACGGATTTGTGCAGGGCACTGATCTGGTCGTAAAACAGGTCACCGCCCTTGTCGAAACGGCGCAGCGAGGCCTGCAGCACCTCCTCGAGAGTGTCCGTTGTGATCTCGCCGTTTTCCGCCAGGTCCGCAGCCAGTTCCAGCAGGTTGAGTGCCCGGCGCGCGTCACCGTCGGCCTGAGCCGCTATCATCGACAGGCAGTGCGCAGACGCAGCAACGCCCTCGCCCAGTTCGGCAAGACCGCGCTGCAGCACCGCTTCAAGCTCAGCGCCTTCCAGTGAACGCAGCTTGTAGACCCGTGAGCGCGACAGCAGGGCGTTATTGAGTTCAAACGACGGGTTCTCGGTGGTGGCGCCGACAAAGATGACAGTGCCATCTTCTACATAGGGCAGGAAGGCATCCTGCTGGGATTTGTTGAAACGGTGGACCTCGTCGACAAAGAGCACGGTATCGCGCCCGGAGGCCTTGTGCTGCCTGGCCTGCGCCACCGCCTCACGAATTTCCTTTACCCCGGACAGTACGGCTGAAAGCTGCAGGAAATGTGCATCGGCTGCCTCGGCGGCAATCCTCGCGAGGGTGGTCTTGCCGACTCCGGGCGGACCCCAGAAAATCATGGAATGCAGCTGACGCCGTTCTATGGCCTCTCTGAGTGGTTTACCGGGTGCCAGAATATGCGCCTGGCCGGCGTAACTGTGCAGATCCGTGGGACGCAGGCGCGCCGCGAGCGGCTGGTAGCCGGCGCGGCTGTCCGCGTCAGCGCCGAACAAGTCACTGCTCATGGTAGAACAGGTCGGCTCCCTCTGGAGGCGTAAAGCTGAAATCTTCAGGCGCCAGCGGGGATGCCTTGTCTACCGCGGTAAAGGCTATGAACAGGCGCTGGTTGAGATTATCCAGCACCTCCATGCCACTGATCGCTCCGGCGGCGAAGATAAGGGTAAGCTCCTTAAACCCCGGGTTGCCTGAGACTGGCTGCAGGTGGAAGCGCCCCAGGCCGGTACGGCTTACCGTAAAACGCTCACGCAGCAGCGCTGTATCACCTGCAAGTACTTGCAGGGGTGACAGTTCCTCCCGCCCGGCTACGGGGCGTCGCGATACTGTCTCCAGATCGCGGTCGTGGTGCCACAGGTAATGCCCGTCAGAGACAATCAATTGACTGTCTGGCGAGGTGATCTCCCAGGAAAAATAGCTCGGCTTGAGCAGCCTGAAATGGCCGCTGCTCTCAGCCACGGGTTGCTCTTCGCCAGCGGCATATTGCGTCTGTGAAAACTGCCCCTGAAGCTGCCCCAGGGTTGCAAGTTCTTCCAGTAACTGCTCGGTGGCGGCCTCGTCTGCACGGGCTGTAGTGGCGAGCAGAACCAGTACGACCGCAGCGAATAGCGAAATGCGTTTCATCATCTGTCTATCAGTCTTCCACTGGAGGGGGTGCCAATACTTCTCGCTGGCCGTTGGTGCCCATCTCGGTTACCACGCCCGCCGCCTCCATTGCTTCAATCAGCCGAGCGGCACGGTTGTAACCAATCCGCAGTTTGCGTTGCACACTGGAAATCGAGGCGCGGCGACTTTTGGTTACATAGTGAACGGCCTCGTCATAGAGGGCGTCGCTCTCATCATCTTCGTCCGATGAACTGGCCTTAAGTTCCCCGGCGGTGACCGGTGTCTGGCCACCCTCGTCCAGTAAACCGTCGATATACAGTGGGTCTCCACGACGCTTCCAGTCAGCGACCACGCGGTGCACTTCCTCGTCGGAACAGAAAGCACCGTGCACCCGGTTGGGTACGCCGGAACCGGGCGGCAAATAGAGCATATCGCCGTGTCCCAGCAACTGTTCCGCACCGCCCTGGTCGAGAATCGTGCGTGAATCAACCTTGGACGAAACCTGGAAGGCGATGCGGGTGGGTACATTGGCCTTGATCAAGCCGGTGATAACGTCGACGGAAGGCCGCTGGGTGGCCAGAATCAGGTGGATTCCTGCTGCCCTGGCCTTCTGCGCGATACGGGCAATGAGTTCTTCGACCTTTTTCCCGACTATCATCATCATGTCGGCAAACTCGTCGATGACCACCACGATGGACGGCAATTTTTCCAGGTTGGGGGGCGTCTGTTCCTCATCCGTTTCCGCAAAGATCGGGTCGGGTGTCCACAACGGGTCAGCTATCGGTGTACCTGCCTTGTTGGCATCGAGGATCTTGCGGTTGTAACCCGCCAGGTTACGCACTCCCATGGCCGCCATCAGTTTGTAGCGCCGCTCCATTTCCGCAACGCACCAGCGCAGGCCATTGGCCGCATCTTTCATGTCGGTGATCACCGGCGTCAGCAGGTGTGGAATACCGTCGTAAACCGACAATTCGAGCATTTTGGGGTCGACCAGTATAAGCCGCACATCATCAGGCGCTGACTTGTACAGGAGGCTGAGCAACATGGCGTTGACGCCGACGGACTTACCCGAACCCGTGGTACCGGCGACCAGCAAATGGGGCATTTTTGCCAGGTCGGCCACCACTGGCTGCCCGGAGATATCATGGCCCAGCGCGAGCGTCAGCGGCGACTTTGACTGGTCAAAGGCTTTCGATGCCAGTACTTCGCGGAAATTCACGATCTCCCTGTCTTCATTGGGGATTTCAATGCCCACCACCGATTTCCCGGGTATGACTTCAACCACGCGCACGGAAATCACTGCAAGCGAGCGCGCCAGGTCCTTGGCCAGATTGGAGATACGTGACACCTTCACTCCCGCCGCTGGCTGTATCTCGAAGCGCGTGATAACGGGGCCGGGGTAGACCGCTGTGACTTCGGCGGTCACGCCGAAATCAGCGAGCTTGAGCTCCAGCAGTTTGGAGAGCGCTTCCAGCGCTTCTCTTGAGTAACCTTTGCTGGGGTCCTTGACCTCCGCGTCCAGCAGTTCAAGCGGTGGCATCTCTCCGCTGACTGGCGCGTCAAACAGTGGCTGCTGCTTCTCTTTCTCTATGCGTTCGGATTTTTCTGCCCTGGGCTTCAAGGGCTTTATCTTGGGAGGTTTACGCTTTTTCTCTTTCTCAACATGCTCTTCGATGACCACCTTCCGCGCTTCCACAGCCTTTTCGCGTTTGCGCCGGTCGCGAAAGTCATCGACGGTCTTCTGCAGCCAGGCACGGGCCGTTTCGTAGCCGCTAATCCCCCACTGGCCAAGTCGGTCCATTACCTTCAACCAGCTCAGGTCAGTAAAGATGGTCATGCCAAAGAGAAACACGGACAGCAGGATCAAGCGGCTGCCAACGGCACTGAAGGCCACGGTGAAGGAGTCACCAATCGCCTGGCCGAGGATGCCGCCGGCGCCTTGTGGCAATGGTGAGCCGCCGGTGTCGTTCATGGCCGCCAACGCGGTCCCGGCAATCATCACCAGCACCAGGCCAAGTGTACGTATGCCAAATGTCAGCCAGTCAAAGCCCTTTTCCTCGTTGCGCTCCAGTAAAATGATGACTGCCCGGTAGGCCAGCAGGATGGGGAACAGGTAGGCCGCGTAGCCCACCAGCGAGAAAAACACATCGGCCAGCCATGCCCCGGTGGGGCCGCCCAGGTTATCTATGCCCGCCCCGGCACCGCTGGCGGACCAGCCCGGGTCCTGCGGGCTGTAGGTGAACAGCGCGAGTAGCAGATACAGGCAGACAGCACTGACGCCGATAAACGCGCCCTCACGCAGGCGCGGTCCCATGAATGATTCTGTATTGGTCGTGTCTGGCACGGTTGTCCCGATCCTTACCCGCAGTTCTGTTTCACGCCGTTACAGCGCCGCTATGACGCCCATAGCAAAGCTCAATTGTCGCCTGATTCTGTATTTTATTCAAAGGCTTATAGCTGCTTTTTAGAATTGCCCTAGCCTTTGCCGGATATAGGACTTTACAGTACCATAGTCCGCCTCACTATACGGGCGCAGTTTGCCACTTGAACCGCCCTCAGACCAGAAGGAAGCACAACTGATGAGCGAAGCACGCCACATCCCCCTGATTATCCTCGGCAGCGGCCCCGCCGGCTACACCGCAGCTGTTTATGCCGCGCGTGCCAACCTGAATCCGGTTGTTATCACTGGTATGCAACAGGGTGGCCAGCTCACTACCACAACGGAAGTGGAGAACTGGCCCGGTGGCCACGCTGAGTTACAGGGGCCGGAGTTGATGCAGGACATGCAGGCTCACGTTGAGCGTTTTGGTACAGAGGTGGTTTTTGACCACATTGACTCCGTGGACCTGAAGGCGAGGCCGATGACGCTTCAAGGCACCTCCTCATACACCTGCGACGCGCTGATCATTGCGACCGGCGCCTCCGCGCAATACCTCGGCCTGCCTTCCGAGGAAGCGTTCATGGGCAAGGGTGTGAGTGCCTGCGCAACCTGCGATGGCTTTTTTTACCGCGGGAAGAAGGTCGCCGTCATCGGCGGCGGCAACACGGCCGTCGAGGAAGCACTTTACCTGGCCAATATTGCCGAGCACGTGGTGGTGGTCCATCGTCGCGATGCCTTGCGCTCGGAAAAGGTGCTGCAGGATCGCCTGTTCGCCCGCGAGAAGGAGGGCAAGGTCACCATCATGTGGGACCATACACTGGATGAGGTACTGGGCGATGACAGCGGCGTAACCGGCATGCGCGTGCGTTCAGTAAAGGATGACCAAACCACGGACGTAGACCTTTCCGGGGTGTTCATTGCAATCGGCCATAAGCCCAATACAGACATCTTCGCTGGCCAGTTGGATATGAAGGACGGCTATATCGTCATCAAGAGCGGCCTGGACGGTAACGCCACCAGTACCAGCGTACCTGGGGTGTTCGCCGCGGGCGACGTGGGCGACCACATCTACCGCCAGGCTGTCACCTCAGCTGGTTTTGGTTGTATGGCGGCGCTGGATGCCGAGAAGTACCTGGACAACCTGTAAGGAGCGATGTCCTACGCCCTCCCCCTGCTGCATGGCGATGACCCGTTTCCGCCCACCAGTCAGGCGCAGGAGTATCCCAACGGCCTGCTGGCTGTTGGCGGGGACCTGTCTGCAGCGCGACTGATTGATGCCTACCGGCGAGGTATCTTCCCCTGGTATGAAGAGCCCCAACCGGTGCTGTGGTGGACGCCGGAGCCTCGCTCGGTGCTGTTCCCGGATGCGCTGCATATTTCCCGCTCCCTGCGGAAGACCCTGCGTAGAAATGCATTCAATCTTTCCGTAGACCAGCGTTTTGAAAAGGTTATGCGCAGTTGCGCACAACTGCGTGGAGACGGCCTGGGCACATGGATTGGGGAGGATATGCTTGCCGCCTACTGCGACCTTCACCACATTGGTCACGCCCATTCGATAGAGGTCCTGAACGCCGAGGGCGAACTGGTTGGCGGTCTCTACGGTATTGCCCTGGGGCAAGCCTATTTCGGGGAATCCATGTTCAGCAGAGAGACTGATGCCTCGAAGGTGGCGCTGGTGGCACTCGTCGACATTATGCGCCGAGGCGGCTTCAGGCTGATCGACTGCCAGGTTGAGAGCGAACACCTTAATTCAATGGGAGCGAGGAACATCAGCAGGCTGGACTTCGAGCGCCTCCTTGCCCAAACTACAGAGGTTGCCCATGATCCCGGCATATGGCGACTGCCTGTGACTTGCGGAGAACTTTTGTGACCTCTTCACTGCGGGACCTGAAGGTCTACACGACCTACCCCCATAGCTGCAGCTACCTTGAGAACAGGGAAGCGACCACCCTGTTTGTTGACCCCCGCCAGGAGGTTGACCAGGTTTTGTACAGCAACCTTTCTGTGCTGGGCTTTCGCCGCAGCGGGAACCACCTGTACCGACCTCACTGCGAAGGTTGCGATGCCTGTATCCCGGCCCGTATCGCAGTGAATGATTTCACTGCGAACCGCACCCAACGACGCTGCATCACCCTCAACCAGGATCTGGACGTTGAGCTGACAAGCGATATTCGCGACGAGGCAGCGTTTGAGCTGTATCGCCGTTACATAGAGCAGCGCCACCATGACGGTGATATGTATCCGCCAGATCGCGAGCAGTACCTGTCCTTTCTCGATAACGCCTGGGAATGCACCCGGTACTACCGTTTTTACGACGAGGGCAGGCTGGTGGCAATATCCGTGGTCGATGAACTTGTCGACGGCCTGTCAGCGATCTATACGTTCTTCGATCCGCAAGAGGAAAAACGCAGCCTGGGCCGCTATGCCATTCTCTGGCAAGTCGCAAAGGCAGGTGAGCAGGGCCTTGACTACCTCTACCTCGGATACTGGATTAAAGGTTGTCGCAAAATGGTCTACAAGTCGGAATACCGCCCGCTGGAGCTCTACGTGGGCGGACGCTGGACCACCCTGCTCTAGTACCTGACAGGCGAGCGCGGCATGCCCTGAAAACAGGGCCGGCGAAGCGGGCAGAAAGAGCGCCGACAACATCTATCGCCACAGAATGCGTGCTTCCCCAACGCCCAGAATTACCGTTAATTAAAGTAGAAAGCGCTGCCTCTTTCAGGCAAAATGCGCGCTTCTTTTTTAACGAGGTATGCCGCTACATGGCAAAAGAAGACCAGATCGAGATGGAAGGCGAGGTGATCGACACCCTGCCCAACACCACCTTCCGCGTGCAACTTGAAAATGGCCACGTGGTCACCGCACACATCTCCGGCAAGATGCGTAAAAACTACATCCGCATTCTGACAGGCGACAAAGTACGTGTTGAACTCACCCCCTACGACCTGAGCAAAGGGCGTATCACCTATCGCGAGCGCTAGGCAGCAGCCCCGGGCGCTTCACCCGGTGGTGCTTCGCTCCCCGGGCCGGCAGTAAGAAAATCCTCCAGAAACCATGCGGCAAACGCGTGGCGACCATCCAGACCAGACTTGCCATAAATTGATGAAGCCTGCTGACGCACGGTCTTCTCCCTGGTTTCACGCACCACGGCAATCTCCCTGAAACTCAGGCCCTTCAGCAGCAACATGGCAACCTGTTGCTCACTCAGGGTAAGCCCCCAGTCCAAAAACTGATGGTGAATGGTCTCACTGAAATTACTGCGCGCCCGACGCATCTCCTCAGTAATATTGAGTAAACGCTGGTCCGCTTCATTCAGGCTGCCAGCCAGCTCTTTCATCTCACGACTGCGTCGCCGCATCTCCAGAATCAGGTATACGAAACCCACGGCTGAGGCGAGAACAATCATGCACTCCTCGATAATGTGCCAGCGCGGCACACCAAGCCCAATGTCTATAATCACGTCCAGAGAGTTGAGCGTCATAATCACGCCAAGCACGGCTGCTATCAGGTAATCTTTCATTTTTCTATAATAAACATAGACTTAAGAAGCATAGTACAAGTGTACCACAGCCCCTGGGTGAACACTTGCCCGATGTTTTCTCCACCTCTACCGCTCTATATTCGTGGGTATGACTGTTCAATTCTCTAACAGGCCGGGGGCCGCCTGGCTGTGCGCGATCAGCCTGATTCTGGCAGCCCTGCCGACGCACAGGGCCTGCGCTACTTCCGCGTCAGCACTGGAGATTGAGCTGGCTGAGCTGCTGCCAATGGCTGTAGCGCGACAGCAGCGTGAAAGGGACCAGACAGCTTCTTCTCCATTTCGCAGTTCTGCCTGGCTGGCTGCCCTTCCCTCTATCACCGTGAGCTATCTGCGCAGTGATGAGAACGAGGGGACCGACGAGTCGGAGGTCAGTCTGAACCTGCCGCTGAAATCACCTTACAGGAGCGCAAGGGATACCACTCTGCGCCAGTTGCAGGATCAGATATCCAGCGCCGAGACAGCGCGACGTGACCTGTATTTTTCCGGACTGTTACGGGAGGTGCTCTGGTCCGCAAGGATAGCCGCTACCCGCGTTCATTACAGCCAACTCAAGATCGACCAGATAAGTGCGCTGCAGGCTCGCCAGCAACGCCTTTTTGAAGCGCGCAGTGCGAGCCGTTACAGCATGTTACTGCTGCGCCATGAACTCACCGAGGCTCGCCTGGTGTTGGCTGAGCAGGAACGTGAGCTCGCCAGGTGGCGCGACCATTACCGCCAGCTCACAGGCGCGACCACCCTGCCCCATGACATTACAGAGGCAGCGCCATTGGCTGACGAGGCCTGGCAGAGCCACCCGGCGCTGCGGATACTGGAGCTGAACTGGGCAAGACAGCAGGCGGTGCTGGCCGCAGACAGCACCCGTGGGGAGGCCTGGAACCTGTCGCTACAGGCCAAGCGGCTGGACAACCCGGTGTTTGAAGAGAACCAGTACGGTCTTGCCCTTGAAGTGCCCCTATCTGTCTTCTCCGTTGCCACGCAATCCACCCGCAGTGAGTGGCAGGCGGCCAGTCGCAGTTATTGGCAACAGCGGGATGAGTTGCAGTTGCAGCTGTCGAGATCCTGGCAGGCACTGCAAGTCGAAGCTCGCTACCTGGCAGAGAGGCAGATGCTGTTGCAGGAATCCACCGGGGCCAGCCGTGAATTGTTGGCGGAAACCGAGCTCCTCCTCGGCGAGAACGAACTGGCCAGGGAAATCTGGATTCGTCGGGTATTGCAGGATCTGGACACACAGGCCGATGCGGCCATCAATGAATTGCTTATTGGCCAGAACCGAGCCATGAGCCGGCAAGCGGCAGGTATTCCACTTTGAGACACGCAGTACTTTGCAACCTGGTATTTGTCCTCCTCTCTATCTCCGTCTCTGCCTCTGCACAGGCGGATTCAATACCCCTATCTGAACTGGGCGACCTGCAATTGCGTTTCACCCCGGCGCAGCAGAGCGATAGCTATGCCGGAAGGCCCATGGCGGCTCTGGCGAGCTACCGACTGAACGAAGCGTTCAGTGTGGTTGCGCCCTACCGGGTTCGCCAGATCAGATACCTGCACGCACCCGGAGCAATAATAGCCAGGGGAGAGCTGATCGCCCGGCTCAGCGGTCCGGAAGTCCACCATTTCATGACCGAATTCGAGGTGCTGGCGATGCGCCTGGCGAGTGCGCAACGACGCTTCAACAGCAATCGCGAGCTGTATGAACGACAGGCAATCGACGAAGGCCGGTGGATAGAGATCAGCGAAGCTTACTACGCTCTGCAACTGGAGTATGAGCACATGCGTCACTTTCATGAGTTGCTGACACCGTCCCCTGATAAGGATGCGCTGTGGCTCAAGTCACCCGAGGCCGGCCTGCTGAAATACGAGCAGAGCAGGTCAGGGCTGGCTGCGGGTGATGAACTGGCGGTGATAATTCCCACTGACGCTCTGCGCCTGCGCGTGGCTGTTCCGCTGCGACACAAGGAGCATATCGCGGCATTGTCGTACGGCGACTGCGAGGTATCCATCGCCACAGTCAGCGGTATAGCCGACGACTTTTCCGTAGAGGGCTGGAGCGACCCGCTGGAGGGAGTGTGCAGGCGCATACCAGGAGAGCGACTGATGGTCACACCACGCTACAGGGAAAGCGGCTACCTGGTCCCGCGAACAGCGGTGATGCAGTGGCAGGGGCATTCGGCTGTTCTGGTCAAGCGCGATAGCAAACTGGAAACGGTGGAGGTGAGTATCCTTGCCAGCGCCGGACAAAACTATTTCGTCAGCAGCCACGAGGAGCTGGCCAACAGCAGCCTGCTGACCAGTTCAGTGAGTGCTGTGCAGGGGAAACTCTCCGGGCTTGGTGGAGAGTAAGCGTGCTGGATGCCATCGTCAGATTTTCCCTGACCCAGCGCCTGTTTGTTGTGTTGCTGACCATCGTGGTCTGTGCGCTGGGCGCCAGGGCCTGGCTACAGATTCCGGTCGACGCGTTCCCGGACATTTCGCCTACCCAGGTGAAGATAATTCTCAAAGCGCCGGGAATGACCGCGGAGGAAATTGAACAGCAGGTTACCCAGCCGATAGAGACAGAGCTGCTGGGCATTCCCCGGCAACAGATGCTGCGCTCCACGACCAAGTATGCCATTACCGACATCACCCTGGATTTCGTTGAGGGTACGGACATCTACTGGGCACGTCAGCAGGTCAATGAGCGACTGCTGGCCATTACTGATTCACTACCTGATGTCATCAGCGGGGGTATTGCACCCATGAGTACACCGCTGTCTGAAATGTTTATGTTCACCCTTGAAAACCCGGCGCTGACTCTCACCGAGCGACGCGAGTTGCTGGACTGGGACATTCGCCCGGCTCTGCGCGTATTGCCAGGCGTGGCGGATGTGAATGTACTCGGTGGCTACGCCAAGACCTATCAGGTAAGTCCTGATCCGGAATTGATGGCGGCCGCTGGCGTGAACTTCGATACGCTGCTCAGCGTGCTTGAACGCAATAACGTCAATGTGGGGAGCGGTCGCATCACACAGGGGAACGATATGCTTATTGCGCGTACGTCGGGGCGCTTGAATTCGGTTGCACAGATCGCTTCCCTTGTTGTCTCCAGCGACGCGGGAAATGTGCTGTACCTGGGTGACGTGGCGGACGTGAGCCTTGGTCACCTCAGCCGTTACGGTTCAGTCACGCGTGATGGCAAGGAAACTGTAGAAGCGCTGGTCATCGCTTTGAAAGACAGCAATACAGCACAGGTGGTGAGTGCGGTGAAAGCCAAGCTGGCTGAACTGGAGCCTTCTCTGCCAAAGGGCACTCACATCAACGTCTTCTACGATCGTTCCGTATTGATCAATACCGCCGTGGGGACACTGTCCACTGCCCTGCTGCAGGCGGTGGCAATCGTTATCCTGTTGCTTGCTGTGTTTCTGGGGGACTTTCGCGCTTCGCTGGTTGTGGCCATGTCGCTTCCACTCGCCGCCCTGGCGACGTTCTGGTTGATGAATCAGTATGGGCTCTCAGCCAATCTGATGAGCCTGGGGGGGCTTGTCATCGCCATCGGTATGATTGTGGACTCGTCCGTCGTGGTGGTGGAAAACGTCGCTACACGACTCGCCGAAAAGCCCGGCTTACCCAAGCTGCACCTGATATACCGCGCAGCAAAGGATGTCGCGCTGCCCGTAGCATCGGGAACTCTTATCGTCCTGATCGTATTCTTCCCGCTGCTCACCCTCAGTGGCCTGGAGGGGAAACTGTTTACGCCAGTAGCGCTGACGATTGTATTTGCCATGCTCTCGGCACTGGTGCTTTCGCTCACGGTGATTCCCGTGCTCTCCTCACTGTTGCTGGGCGACACTGCCAGCGCAGTGCCCGCCTACATCGTTTCTCTGCAGGCCCTGTACCGAACCATGCTGCAAAAACTGCTGGTCGCCCCGCGTCTTTTCATTGGCGCCCTCACGTTGCTGCTGATTGCCAGCGTGATTCTGTTTACGCTGACGGGAAAAACCTTCATGCCCTCTCTGGACGAGGGCGACCTTATCGTGCAACTGGAAAAATCACCGAGCATTTCGCTGCAGGCTTCTACCGAACTGGACAAACAGGTAGAGCTTGCGCTGCTGGAACGGGTCCCCGAGATACGCCAGATTGTGGCCCGCACGGGGTCCGACGAGATCGGGCTCGACCCCATGGGGCTGAATGAAACCGACATATTCATGGAACTGAAGCCGGTCTCTGAGTGGCGCTTTTCCAGTAAAGAGGAACTGACGTCGGCAATCCGCGAGGTGCTGCTGCAGTTCCCGGGGATAAACTTTGGCTTTACGCAACCTATCGACATGCGCGTGTCTGAAATGCTCACCGGCTCCAGCGGCGATGTGGCGATCAAGGTGTTCGGAGATGATATCGGCAACCTCGCCCGCCTGGTCAGCGACATCCAACAGCTGACCCGCTCCGCGGCCGGCGCAGTGGACGTGCAGAGCGCCGTCATCGAGGGTGGCCGTTTTCTGGACCTCACTCTCAGGCAGGAAGTGGCGCACAGACATGGCATGACGTCCCAGGGGCTGGGGACGTATGTCAAGGCACAGCTGGAGGGCGTCAATGTGTCGCAGGTCATTGACGGGAAAAAGCGTTTTCCCCTGGTCGTGGCAAGTCGCGGTAGCACACTTGACCCTGCCTCCAGTATCAACGACTTGCGGCAACAACAAATCATCATGCCAGACGGCAGCCTGGCGCCCCTTGAGAGCATTGCCGGGATCAGCTTTCGCGAGGGGCCGCTGCTGATAGAGAGGGAGCGCGGCAACCGCTTTGGCGTTGTCACCAGCAACGTGACCGGGCGGGACATAGTCGGCTTCGTCGAGGAGCTGGACCGGCTCATCAACAGCAAGGTCAAACTGCCCACCGGCTACTACCTCGAATTCGGCGGTGAGTTTGAAAACCAGCGCAGGGCAACCAACAACCTGCTCACTGTTGTACCCGCTGCCCTGCTACTGATCCTGGTCATTCTGTTCACCACGTTCAGGTCACTGACTATCGCGGCCCTGATCCTGGGCAATATCCCCTTCGCACTGATGGGCGGTGTGGTGGCCCTCTATGCCAGCGGGGAATACCTGTCGGTGCCGGCCTCGGTAGGCTTTATTGCCCTGCTTGGCATTGCCGTACTCAACGCGGTGGTGATGATAAGCCATTTCGAGCAGTGTCGCGGCTCGATCCAGGGGGCCTATGAGCGAGTGCTGGAAGGTTCGATAAAACGCCTGCGACCCATTCTGATGACCGCCACCACCGCCCTCTTCGGCCTGCTGCCCCTGGTGTTTGCCAGTGGGCCAGGCGCTGAAATCCAACGCCCGCTGGCGATTGTGGTGGTGGGTGGCCTGATGACCTCTACCATCACAACTCTGTTTTTACTTCCCCTGGTTTATCTTTGGATGGAGAAGAATAAATCATGAAAGAACAATTACTTACAGCTGTTTTTTCAGACGATGTCAAAGATGACGTGATTGATGCCTTGATCGCAATGGAGGCCCTGTCCGGCTTCAGTTTGAGTCGTATAGACGGCTATAGCCGGGAGCATAGCCAATTTGACGTCAGCGAGCAGGTAGCCGGCCATCGGCGAATGTGTCGAATAGAAGTGCTCCACGAGGCGACGCTGGAAGAGGAACTGCTTACCACCCTGGGCGCCGCAGTCAGGGCCAGCCACCTGCGCTACTGGCTGACAGCGCTCGCTGGTAGTGGCACCCTGGGGCACAACACCCGGGCCCGGTGAGCACGCAGAGAGCCGGCAAGGGGTGCTGCTGCAGCCCCGGGACCTAACTCTCTTCGAGCAATGCCTCGTCCTGTTCTTCTTCCACGGTGACCTCGAGCTTGTCGGCAGCCTTGTCCAGGCGAACTCTGGCGATGCCACCTGATCGGGCCAGGTCGCCAAAGAGCACCATTTCCGCCAGGGGCTTCTTGATGTGTTCCTGGATAATTCGCTCCATGGGCCTGGCGCCCATGTGCCGGTCGTAACCCTTTTCCACCAACCACAGTCGAGCATCCTCGTCGACATCCAGGGTGACGCGCTTCTCGTCCAACTGTCCCTGCAGTTCGGTGAGGAATTTGTCTACAACAGTGAGGATCACATCCTCGCCCAGAGGCTCAAATTGCACAATGGAGTCCAGCCTGTTGCGGAACTCAGGCGTGAACATCCTGGTAATAGCTTCCATACCATCGGTACTGTGATCCTGCGTGGTAAAGCCAATGGTGCGGCGGCTGATATTCTCTGCACCGGCATTGGTGGTCATCACCAGAATGACATTGCGGAAATCCGCCTTGCGCCCATTGTTATCGGTGAGAGTCCCGTGGTCCATCACCTGCAACAGCAGGTTGAAGACCTCCGGGTGGGCCTTTTCAATCTCGTCCAGCAGTATCACTGCATGGGGGTGCTTGGTCACCGCGTCAGTGAGCAGGCCACCCTGGTCAAAGCCGACGTAACCAGGTGGTGCACCGATGAGACGAGACACCGTATGGCGCTCCATATACTCGGACATGTCAAAGCGTATCAGCTCCAGGCCCAGTTGCATGGCCAGCTGCCGCGTCACCTCGGTTTTGCCGACTCCGGTGGGCCCCGCCAGCAGGAACGACCCTATAGGCTTCTCGCCGGTCTTGAGGCCAGCCCTGGCCAACTTGATAGACGTGGAGAGACTGCTGATCGCCTTGTCCTGGCCAAACACCACCATTTGCAGGTTGGACTCCAGTTTCTGCAGTACTTCCTTGTCATCCGAACTGACAGTCTTGGGGGGAATTCGGGCGATCTTGGCGATGACGGTTTCGATGTCGCCAACCCCGATTACCTTCTTCCGTTTGGAAGGCGGTTGCAGTTGCTGGAACGCCCCCGCCTCGTCGATAACATCTATCGCCTTGTCAGGCAGGAAACGGTCGGTGATGTATCGCGCGGACAGATCCGTAGCCACCTTGAGTGCTTTATCGGTGTAGCGCAATCCGTGGTGTTCCTCAAAGCGCGATTTGAGACCCTTGAGTATCTTGTATGCATCCTCAGTGCTGGGTTCCAGTACATCCACCTTCTGGAAACGGCGGCTGAGCGCCTTGTCCTTGTCAAATATACCGCGATATTCCTGGAACGTGGTCGAACCAATGCAGCGCAGTTTGCCGGAACTCAGCAGTGGCTTGAGCAGGTTGCTGGCGTCCATTACGCCACCGGATGCTGCGCCTGCTCCAATGATGGTATGCACCTCATCGATAAAGAGAATCGCATGATCCCGCTTCTTCAATTCAGCGAGCAGCCCCTTGAACCGTTTTTCGAAATCACCCCGATATTTGGTACCGGCAAGCAGTGACCCCAGGTCCAGGGAATATACAACGGCGTCCTGCAGCAGTTCCGGTACGTCGCCATCGACAATTTTTTTCGCCAGGCCCTCAACAATTGCGGTCTTGCCAACGCCGGACTCTCCCACCAACAAGGGGTTGTTCTTGCGCCTGCGAGCAAGAATCTGGGCCACCCGCTCCACTTCCGGCACCCTGCCTATAAGCGGGTCGATATGGCCCTCGGCCGCCTCTTTGTTCAGGTTAGTGGCGTAGCTGTCCAGCGGGTTGCCATCGCCCTCTTCGACGCTGGGCGAATCGCTCTCCAACGACGGTGGCACGTCCCCGGGCTCGTTCTCGCCAGCGACCTTGGATATGCCATGGGTGATGTAATTGACGACATCGAGTCGGGCGATGTTTTGCGTCTTGAGGAAGAATACCGCCTGACTCTCGGACTCGCTGAAAATCGCAACCAGCACATTTGCTCCAGTGACCTCGCTCTTGCCAGAGGATTGCACATGGAATACGGCGCGTTGCAGGACCCGTTGAAAACCCAGGGTGGGCTGCGTATCGCGATCTTCTGATTCTTCCGGAATAAGTGGGGTAGTGGCGTCCACGAACTCAACCAGGTCGCCACGCAAGCCACCTATGTCGGCGCCGCAGGCTTTCAATACCCGAATGGCGTCGTTATTGTCCAGCAAGGCGAGCAACAGGTGCTCGACGGTCATAAACTCGTGGCGCTTGGACCGCGCACTGCGGAAAGCGTCGTTCAACGACTGTTCCAGATCCTTACTCAGCATGCTCTGCTCCCGGGCCTCAGCCCTCCGATGCCTCTATTTCGCACAGCAGGGGATGGTCGTTTTCCCTGGCATGCTGGTTTACTTGCGCCGCTTTTGTTTCGGCGATATCACGGGTGAAAATACCGCACACGCCCTTGCCCTGGGTATGCACTGTCAGCATTACGTGAGTAGCCTGCTCACGGTTCATACGGAAGAATGTCTCCAGCACCTCCACCACAAACTCCATCGGCGTATAGTCGTCGTTGATCAATACAACCTTGAAAAGTGGGGGCTTTTTCAGTTCAGGCTTCGATTCCTGCAGGGCGAGCCCGCCTTCCGAATCGTTATCTTCTCCCGACATCAGCCTTTCACCCTGGTCCCGAATCTGTACTACCAACCTGCTCATTAACAAAACTGTCGAATTCCGAAGGTTACTGCTCAACTACTGGATATGGATACAATACTCGGGTTTTCAAGGCCTATCAATGTCCGATAAAACCTATGAGATTGCACGGTTATTTACGCGATTTGGCAAGTTTGGGATTACTTTACCCCGGTAATGGCGGCACCGCGCCCATAGCGCCTGCCAGGCCACGGTAGCTGCACGACCCGCAGCAGCAAGACTGCCTGCGAAAAAAGGTTCATCGCACATTCGGGGAATGAGGCATTCAAGCAATGAGGTATTCAAACTAAGCGGACGCCACAAATGGGGTAAGCCTTCCGCGGTTGAAAACAAACGTCCACGCCCTTGGAAGGCTTACCCCATTTGTGGCCGCTCAGCTGGAAAGTGTCTATCCACCAAGCAACCCCGCTAATCCAAGAAGAGCCAAAAAAAAGGCGCGCGGTTTACACCCGCGCGCCCTTTGATACTGCGTACCCCCGGATTACATTGACTTGACGATAGCCTTGCCAAAGTCCGAGCAGCTCAGCAATGTAGCCCCTTCCATCAGGCGTTCGAAGTCATAGGTGACCGTGCCTGCCTGAATGGCACCATTCATGCCGTTGATGATCAGGTCGGCCGCTTCATTCCAGCCCATGTGACGGAGCATCATTTCAGCAGAGAGAATCAGGGAACCAGGGTTCACCTTGTCCTGCCCGGCATATTTCGGAGCGGTACCGTGCGTTGCCTCAAACAAGGCAATATTGTCGGACAGATTGGCGCCCGGCGCGATGCCAATGCCACCCACCTGTGCTGCCAGCGCGTCCGAGAGATAGTCCCCGTTCAGGTTCAGGGTGGCGACCACGCTGTACTCCTTGGGACGGGTCAGCACCTGCTGCAGCATCGCATCGGCAATCACGTCTTTTACCACGATTTCCTTGCCGGTATTGGGGTTCTTGATTGCTACCCAGGGCCCACCGTCCAGCAGTTGACCGCCAAACTCTTGCTTGGCAAGTTCATAGCCCCAATCGCGGAACGCCCCTTCCGTGAACTTCATGATATTGCCCTTGTGCACCAGGGTGACCGAAGGGAGGTCCTGGTCGATGGCGTACTGTATCGCCTTGCGCACCAGGCGCTTGGTGCCTTCCTCGGAAACCGGCTTGATGCCAATGCCTACGTTCTGGGGGAAGCGAATCTTGGTTGCGCCCATTTCCTTGATGATAAAGTCCACCACTTTCTGGGCTTCATCGGTACCGGCCTGGTATTCGATGCCGGCATAGATATCCTCCGAGTTCTCGCGGAAGATCACCATATTGCATGAGCCGGGGTCTTTCACCGGTGAGGGCACGCCCTCAAACCAGCGGACCGGACGCAGGCAGGTGTACAGGTCCAGTTCCTGGCGCAGCGCCACGTTGAGCGAGCGGAAACCACCGCCCACAGGTGTGGTCAATGGGCCTTTGATCGCTACCGAGTATTCCTTGATGGCGTCCAGTGTCTCTTCCGGGAACCAGTCCCCGTCGTACATCTCGGCTGCCTTCTCGCCGGTATAGATTTCCATCCAGGAAATCTTTTTGCTGCCGCCATAGGCCTTTTCGACGGCAGCGTCGACAACGTCGATCATCACCGGGCTGATATCGACACCGATACCATCGCCTTCTATGTAGGGAATGACGGGATTGTCAGGGACGTTCAGGCTGTTGTCATCGTTGACGGTGATTTTGTCACCTTGCGAGGGAACCTGAATATGCTTGTAGCCCATGTGATTACTCCATTGCTGCTAGGGTTCTTGGTATGTCGGGGAAAACCTGTAGGATGCCCCATTTAAAGCGGGGAAAATTGTAGCACGTTTGCATCGGTTTCTGCCTCGCCTGAGCTCGATTATTATCAGTATCCGGGACAGAACATTGCACCGAAATCGCGCGCTTGCCGTATTATCTGCCAGGTCATGACCAATATCATTCTCCTCAACAAGCCATTTCAGGTGCTAAGCCAGTTTACGGACAGCGAGGGCCGTAAAACGCTGGCCGACTACCTTCGTGCTCCCGGCTACCGGGTTGCCGGCCGACTGGACTACGATTCAGAGGGCCTGCTGCTGCTCACTGACGACGGGCGCCTGCAACAGCAAATCGCCAATCCACGCTTTAAACGCTGGAAAACCTACCTCGTGCAGGTTGAGGGCACGGCAGACGATGCGGCAATTGAGGCACTGCGCACGGGCGTGGAATTAAAAGACGGGCTTAGTCTCCCCGCTCGCGGCAGACTCATCGACGCACCCGACATCTGGGCGCGCACCCCTCCCGTGCGTGAACGCAAGTCGGTGAGCGACAGCTGGATAGAACTGTCCATCCAGGAAGGTCGCAACCGACAGGTTCGCCGCATGACGGCAGCCGTAGGCCTGCCCACGCTCAGGCTGGTGCGTATAAGCATAGGCGACTGGGCGCTTGACGGGCTGAAGCCAGGCGAACATCGCATCCAGCAGATTCACCTGCCAGTGGCCTCACCGCGGCGGCAAAAAGCGCGAAGGAACTAACATGAGCAAAGATAATTCATGGCCACCGCACGTTACCGTGGCAGTGGTCATAGAGGACAAGGGCCGCTACCTGATGGTGGAGGAACGGGATAAACTCGCTGGTGGGCTGGTGTTCAACCAACCGGCCGGGCACCTCGAGCCCGGTGAAGGGCTGCTGCAGGCCGCGTTGCGGGAAACCCGTGAAGAGACCGGTTGGGAGGTGGAACTCACGGCCATTATTGGTGCATCGCTGGCTACTGCGCCCAACGGTATCACCTACTTCCGCAACAGCTTTGCGGCGAGGCCACTGCGCCAGATTCAGGGAGCCGTCCTGGATGCTGATATCGAAGGCATCCACTGGCTCACCTACGAGGAAATTCTGGGCAATTCTGCTAGAATGCGCAGCCCGTTGGTGCTGCCGACCATAGAGCAGTACCGCAAGGGCCACCACTACCCGCTGGATTTCATATACATCGATGAGCCTCAACGCTTCCAGTAAAGTCATCGTCGGCATGTCCGGCGGTGTCGATTCCTCTGTTTCTGCTCTGCTGTTGAAAGAGCAGGGTTATGCAGTGGAGGGTCTGTTCATGAAGAACTGGGAAGAAGATGATGGCACCGAGTACTGCACCGCCAGGGAGGATTTCGCCGATGCCAGCGCCGTTGCAGACAAGCTGGGCATCACCCTGCATGGAGCCAATTTTGCAGCGGAATACTGGGATAACGTATTTGAACACTTCCTGTCGGAGTATCGCGCCGGACGCACCCCGAACCCCGATATTCTTTGTAACCGTGAAATCAAGTTCAAGGCGTTTCTGGACTATGCCGATATGCTGGGCGCAGACCTGATCGCAACCGGGCACTACGTACGACGCGGCGAAGCAGACGGCCAGACCACCCTGCTCAAGGGACTGGATGCGAACAAGGACCAGAGCTACTTCCTGCACGCCGTGGGTCACCTCGAGCTGCAGCGGACGCTGTTTCCAGTGGGCGATATTGAGAAACCCCAGGTGCGGGCGCTGGCGGACAAACACCAGTTGGCAACGGCAGCCAAAAAGGACTCCACCGGGATATGCTTTATTGGCGAACGCCGTTTCAAGGATTTCCTGCAGCAGTATCTGCCCGCGCAACATGGGGACATCTACAGCCTGGAGGGCGAGAAACTCGGCCAGCACCAGGGGCTGATGTATCACACTATAGGTCAACGCCAGGGGCTGGGCATAGGCGGCCTGGCCAACCACTCCGAGGCACCCTGGTACGTGGTTGACAAGGACCTGGATAACAACATTCTGCTGGTGGCCCAGGGCAATGACCACCCGGCATTGTTCAAGTCGTCACTGCGTACTACCGACATTTACTGGATTGCAGGCACCGGGCCGACCCTGCCCTTGCAATGTCACGCCAAGGTGCGCTATCGCCAGGCTGACCAGGCTTGCACCGTCAGCCTTGACGGCGAAGGATACAGGGTTGATTTTGTCCAGCCCCAGCGCGCTGTCACGCCCGGCCAATCGGTTGTTTTCTATCAGGGCGAACGCTGCCTGGGCGGTGGTGTCATTGAGGAAACAGCCTGATGAACAGCAGTCACACTGTGTTGCAGCAGCAGACCCTGGCCCTGGCTGGCGTGGCCCAGGCTGCGCGCATGGTTGACCAGGTATCCCGCTCGGGTAACTATCCCGTGGAGTTCCTGGAACCGTCAATACACAGCCTGTTTGAATTTGAAGCCAGCGATGTGGCGGCGATTTACGGCGGAGTTGCCGGGGTAAAGCTGGGTTTACACAACCTCAGCGCCATGCTGGCAACCCGGCAGGGGGACGAAACACGCGACATGGTGCGCTATGTTTTCAACCTGTTGTACCTGGAGCGCAGGTTTGCCGCCAACCAGGAAATGATGTCGGTGGTTCACTCACGCCTACAGCACGCCAGTTTCAAGGCGGAACATTTTTCCGGACACGTACATGAGATCTGCCACAGCGTATCCGGCATCTACCAGGACACGCTCAGCCAAATGCGCTTCCGCATCAAGGTGAACGGTTCCGCGCAGCACCTGCAAGACAAGCAGAACGCCGATATCATCCGCGCCCTGTTGCTGGCCGGACTGCGTTCAGCCTTCCTCTGGCGGCAGCTGGGTGGGCGTCGCTGGAAGCTGCTGTGGCAGCGTAAACAGCTTCTCCAGACAGCGCAGAGCCTGTCCCGAGAGCTTCCCCTGGTGTAAAATCCGCCGCTCTAAGCCCCCCGGAGTCATTCATGGATCTCTCATCCCTGTCAGCAGTTTCCCCTATTGACGGCCGCTACGGCGGCAAGACCGTTGCCCTGCGCGACGTGTTCAGCGAATTCGGCCTGATCAAGCGCCGTGTGCAGGTAGAAGTGCGCTGGCTGCAGTCGCTTTCCCGGCACAGCGACATCGCAGAGGTGCCTGCCCTCTCGCCCACTGCCAACAAGTCACTGGAAGCCATTCTGGATGACTTCACCGAGGTCGATGCACGGCGTATCAAGGACATCGAATCCACCACCAATCACGATGTCAAAGCAGTCGAGTATTTTCTCAAGGAACGCTTCGCCGGGAATGCGGAGCTGGAGGCCGTCTCCGAGTTCGTGCATTTCGCCTGCACTTCCGAAGACATCAACAATCTGTCGCATGCACTGATGCTGCGTGATGGCATTCACGGCGTGTTGTTGCCAGAGATGAACAATATTGTCGCTGCGCTGGTGTCCCTGGCGCAGGACGCCGCAGAAGCACCGATGCTGGCACGCACTCATGGCCAGACAGCGAGCCCCACTACCATGGGCAAGGAAATCGCCAACGTGGTCGCCCGGCTACAGCGTCAGCTGGAGCAGGTCAGCCAGATCGAGTATCTCGGCAAGATAAACGGCGCTGTAGGCAACTACAATGCCCACCTGTCTGCCTACCCTGATGTGGACTGGCAGGCACATGCGGAACAATTTGTTACGTCTCTGGGGCTGAGCTGGAACCCCTACACCACCCAGATAGAGCCACACGACTATATGGCGGAGTTGTTTGACGCCATCGCTCGATTCAACACTGTGCTGATCGACTTTGACCGTGATATCTGGGGCTATATTTCGCTCGGTTATTTCAAGCAGCGTACCGTAGCTGGAGAGGTGGGCTCGTCCACCATGCCGCACAAGGTGAACCCTATCGACTTCGAGAACTCGGAAGGCAACCTGGGGCTGGCCAACGCAGTGTTCCAGCACCTGGCGGCAAAGCTGCCCATCAGTCGCTGGCAGCGTGACCTGACCGACTCCACCGTACTGCGCAACATGGGCGTGGGAGCGGGATACAGCCTGATCGCCTACCAGGCCAGCCTGAAAGGCATCTCCAAGCTGCAGCTCAACGAGCAGCGGCTGGCCGAAGACCTCGACAACAGCTGGGAAGTGCTGGCAGAGCCAATACAAACCGTGATGCGGCGCTATGGCATCGAAAAGCCCTATGAAAAGCTGAAAGAGCTGACCCGGGGCCAGGACATGAGCAAGGAACTGATACAGGATTTTGTCAGCAAACTGGCCATTCCCGAAGCGGCCAAGGCGGACCTGCTGAAAATGACACCTGCCTCCTATATTGGCAACGCCGTCAGCCAGGCACGGGCCATCGGATAAGCGGTTGTGAACGCCGGCTGGGAACTCAAGCTTGATCGGGAACAATTCCTGGCGCGCTACTGGCAGCAGAAACCGCTGCTCATACGCCGCGCCGTCCCTGGTTTCACGCCTCCGATTTCCAGCCACGAGCTGGCCGGACTGGCATTCGAAGAAGGCGTGGAAGCGCGCATAATCGAGCACTGCAAGGGTGACTGGATACTCAACCACGGCCCCTTCAGGCAAGCAGATTACCAGCGAGAGAACCCCTGGACTTTGCTGGTGCAAGCGGTGGACCACTATGCAGACAGCGTGGCGGCGCTGCGCCAGCTGGTTGACTTCATTCCACAGTGGCGTGTAGATGATGTCATGGTCAGCTACGCGGTGGATGGTGGCAGCGTAGGCCCGCACTACGACAACTACGATGTCTTCCTGTTGCAGGGTGAAGGCAAGCGGCTGTGGAGGACTGGCCAGTTCTGCGATAGCGCCAGTCCCCTGCTACCCCACGCTGAACTGCGCATACTCAGCCTCTTCGAAAGCGAACAGGAATACTTGCTGGAAACCGGGGATATGCTCTACCTGCCGCCAGGTCTTGCGCATTGGGGCATAGCGCAGGGCGAGTGCACTACCTTCTCTATCGGCTTTCGTGCACCGCGCATCAACGACATGGTATCGCGGTTTGTCGACACACTGCTTGGTGACATGGATACGGAGCAGTTTTATCACGACGCGCGCCTGGAGCCGGTCACCCGCGCGGGCGAGATACGTGCGCATGACCTGCAGCGGGTGCAGTCGCAGATAGAAGCCGCGCTGGACCAGGCAGCGGAGAATACCTGGTTTGGAGAACTGGTGACCGAACCGCGTTATGACCTGCTTCCTGACGACGATGACCTGGCCGAAGCGCGTGCGCTATTGCGCAGTGACGGCGAGAGCGTAATGCTTTCCAGCGCCGCCAAGCTGGCATGGCAACAGGATGCAGAAGGCATTGTGGTGTTCGCCAACGGCGAAAGCCGGCACTACTCCTGTGCACGGCTTGACCTGGTTATTCCGCTTTGCGAGTCTGGGGAGCTGAGCGCAGCGGCGGTGGGACAGGCGGTGACCGACAGTGAGTCCCTTGCTCTGCTCGACTATCTTCTGGAAGCGGGGTGTATTTATGTCCGATAGTGAATTTCTGCAGCATGTGGCCTATCCCCACCCGTTCGATGATCTGGCCGTCGCCTTGTGTGACAGTGCTTCCCGGTACCTGTGTATTCTCAGCCCAACCCTGGATCACGCCGCGTTTGATAGCGACACCCTGGCGCAAAGTCTCAGTGCATTGGCGCGCAGCAGCCGACAGGCCGAGGTCCGGATACTGGTCTCGTCTGTGACGGCAATCGTTAATCGTGGGCACCGTCTGTTAAGCCTGGCGCGAAGGATACCCAGTTCAGTGCAGCTACGACGCCTGGATGAGCATCCGGACTGGAATGGCCAGACCGTGGTCATTCGCGACAGGGATGGCGTACTGTACAAGCCGGGAGGTTCTGACACGGATGGCTTCTATGAGCCGGACTCGCGCGCCTCCACCCAGCGTCACCTGGACTTGTTCAACGAACTCTGGCGCTATAGCGTGCAAGACCCTAACCTGCGTGCACTGAGCCTCTAGCGTGAACTTCGCAGGGATGACAATGCGGCTTCGTTAAAGCCGGGTGAAACGTTCAGGGTTACTGGCAGTGCTGGATGATCGTTTCTGCAAAGTGCTCCATCACCCGTTTTTTGTCATCCAGTGAAGACCTTGCGCCAAGGGAAAACTTGAAAGGATAGGACACACCCGCTGTCATGCCCTGCTCCTCAAGCCGCTTGAAGGTATCGGGATCTGGCGGCGTGGTCAGCCCGATAATGGTCTCAAACGGCAGGTCCTGACGCCCCAACTCGGCTCGATACGCCGTGAGTTCCTCAAGTATTGCCGGCACATCTTCCGGCGCGCTGCCTGCGCCAATCCAACCGTCATTGCGCGCCGCCCTGCGCAGAGCAGCCCTGTTGGCACCACCTACGTAAACCGGCACCTGACGACCGGGTGCCGGGGCGACCTGCACGGCATCGAACTGGTAAAACTCGCCGTCGTGTTCCACCCAACCGCCCTGCCAGCACTTGCGCAGAATGTCGATCATTTCGTCCATTCGCTTGCCACGCTGTGCGAAGGGGACGCCGTACACATCAAACTCATCCTTCATCCAGCCAGCACCCACGCCAAACGCAAAACGGCCATTACTGAAGATATCCAGGGAACCGGTCGCCCTGGCAACCTCGAACACGTTGCGCAAGGGCAGTACGTATATGGACACACTGAGTTTCAGGCGATGGGTAGAGGCCGCCAGAGCGCCCAGCGTAACCCAGCAGTCAGGATAGGGATCCTCTGCTTGCATAGGCGCTTGACCGTCAGCGGAGTAAGGGTAACTGGCGTGCACAGTTTTCGGGTAAACCCCATGATCACCCAGGAACACGCCCTCAAATCCCAGCTCCTCGGCAAAGCGGGCGACATCCAGAAGCTGCTCGGGTTCGATCCATGTCAGTGCCTGCCAGAATTTCATCGCCTTTCCCTCTCGTCAGTGCAGTACCGGTAGCCTGCTGCCAGCTTGGCAGCCCGAGTTTACAGCAGTCACATGAGGCATTTTTTAAAGCAGGCTGATGATTTCACGGGCGGCGGCGTAGGCAGTGATTCTGTCGCATTCCACCTCTTGCTCCAGTTCCGGCAAACGCTTCTTGACGGCTGGATTCTGACTGAGTTTCAACAGCAGCATTTCGTTAATCAGCTGCCGCAGCCAGTCGTGGTTCTGTTGCGCGCGCTTCTGTTGAAAGCTGCCTTCTTCATGAGCGCGAAAATAATACTCAACAAGCATGCCCCACACCGCGTCAATATTAATCTGCTTGAGCGCACTGCAAGTCATCACCCTGGGCGTCCAGAAACTGGTATGGCGCAACAGGTTCATTGCGCTGGTGTACTGCTGCCGCGCCAGTTGCGCGAGTTTTTCGCTGTCGCCGTCGGCCTTGTTGATGACCAATGCGTCCGCAAGCTCCATGATGCCCTTCTTGATACCCTGCAGTTCATCACCGCCGCCCGGCAGCATCAGCACCATAAAGAAGTCCACCATGCCGGCAACCTGGTACTCGCTCTGGCCAACACCTACCGTTTCCACCAGAATCACGTCGTAGCCGGCTGCCTCACAGAGCAGCATGGTCTCGCGGGTTTTCTGCGCCACACCGCCCAGGGTGCCCTCGGACGGCGATGGCCGTATAAACGCTTGTTCCCGCCGCGACAATTCCTCCATGCGAGTCTTGTCGCCCAGTATGGAGCCGCCGGCAATGGGCGAGCTGGGATCTACAGCCAGCACTGCGACGCGCTTGCCCTGCTCTATCAGATACAGGCCGAAGGCTTCAATGAAGGTGGATTTGCCCACGCCGGGCACACCAGTGATCCCAACCCGGATGCTATTGCCGCTATGCGGTAAAACCTGCTCCAGAATCCCCTGGGCCTGCTCGCGATGTCTGTCCAGTTTGCTCTCTACGAGAGTGATTGCCTTGGCCAGGGCCCGACGGTTGCCGGCGAGCAGGTTGTCAAGGTCAAACGATGTCATCCCTGCGCTTCGTTCACGGCATCCAGCACTTCACGGGCACACACCGGTATAGGCGTGCCGGGCCCGAAGATACACTTCACGCCGGCCTGGTAAAGGTAGTCGTAGTCCTGGCGTGGAATGACGCCTCCCGCAATCACCACGATGTCGTCGGCACCTTCTTTCCTGAGCGCAGCAATCAGCTCTGGCACCAGGGTCTTGTGCCCTGCAGCCAGCGACGATGCGCCCACCACGTGAACATCATTCTCTATTGCCTGACGTGCGACTTCCTCAGGCGTGGAAAACATGGGGGACAGGTCTATGTCGAAGCCTACATCGGCAAATGCGGTAGCAACCACCTTGGCGCCGCGGTCGTGACCATCCTGCCCCATCTTGCACACCAGCATCCGCGGGCGACGGCCATGTCGCTCAACGAACGCATCAATGTCGTGACTTATCCCCTGCCAGTCATCATCTTCCTGGAATGCGCTGCCGTAAACACCTGAAACAGTCTGCGCCTGCGCGTTGAAGCGACCGAACTCACGCTCCATGGCAAACGAGATCTCACCCACCGTGGCGCGACGACGCGTTGCTTCTACCGCCAGTTCCAGCAGGTTGCCCTCACCGGATACGGCGCACTGGTAGAGCGCTTCCAGAATTTCCTCGACTGCTGTCTCATCGCGAGACTCGCGAAGCGCGGCCAGCCGGGCCAGCTGTGATTCCCGCACCGCAGCGTTGTCGATCTCCAGTACATCCATCTCATCCTGTTCGTCGATGGTGTACTTGTTGACGCCTACGATGACATCCTCGCCGCGGTCGATACGCGCCTGTTTGCGCGCAGCGGCCTCCTCGATGCGCAGTTTGGGCATGCCGGTCTCGATAGCTTTCGCCATGCCGCCAGCTTCTTCTATCTCCTCTATCAACTCCCATGCCTTGTCGGCCATGTCCTGGGTGAGGCTTTCCATCATGTAGGAACCGCCCCAGGGATCGACCACATTGGTGATGCCTGTTTCTTCCTGGATGATCAGTTGCGTGTTACGTGCAATGCGTGCCGAGAACTCGGTGGGCAAGGCGATCGCCTCGTCCAGCGCGTTGGTATGCAAGGATTGCGTGCCGCCAAATACCGCAGCCATCGCCTCAATAGTTGTGCGCACCACATTGTTGTAGGGGTCCTGCTCGGTAAGTGACCAGCCGGAGGTCTGGCTATGAGTGCGCAGCATGGAGCTCTTTGGATTCTGCGGATTGAATTCGCCGACGATACGCGCCCACAGCAGTCGGGCAGCACGCATTTTGGCAATCTCCATATAGAAGTTCATGCCCACGCCCCAGAAGAATGACAGCCGCGGTGCAAACTGGTCTATATCCAGGCCCGCCGCCAGGGCGGTGCGTATGTACTCTTTGCCATCTGCCAGCGTGTAGGCCAGCTCCAGTGCCGCATTCGCTCCGGCCTCCTGAATATGGTACCCGGAGATGGAAATCGTATTGAACCGCGGCATATTATTGGAGCAGTAGGCGATGATATCGCCTATGATTTTCATGCTCGGCGCCGGCGGATAAATATACGTGTTGCGAACCATGAATTCCTTGAGAATGTCGTTCTGAATCGTGCCCGCGAGGTCCTGCTGGCTGACACCCTGCTCCTCTGCGGCGACGATATACCCGGCAAGCACTGGCAGCACTGCTCCGTTCATAGTCATGGATACGGAGACTTTCTCCAGCGGAATGCCGTCGAACAGTATTTTCATGTCCTCTACGGAATCGATGGCTACACCGGCCTTACCGACATCACCGGAAACACGTGGATGATCGGAGTCGTAACCGCGGTGCGTGGCCAGGTCAAAGGCGACGGAAATACCCTGCCCGCCTGCGGCCAGCGCCTTGCGATAAAATGCATTGGAAGCTTCTGCTGTCGAGAAGCCGGCATATTGGCGAATGGTCCAGGGACGCCCGGCGTACATTGTGGCCTGTGGTCCGCGCAGATAGGGCGATATTCCCGGCATGGTATCGGTATAGTCGAGGTCGGCAATATCAGCGGCTGTGTACAGCGGTTTGACGGCTATATCTTCCGGGGTTTCCCAGGTCAGGTCTGCCAGAGGTTTCCCGCGCAGCTGTTTGGTCGCCAGTTCTGACCACGCTTCGGGCGTTGCTGCTGATTTATCGTAGATCTTGTCGCTCATAGTCCTTACTCCAGTATCTCCAAGCCGCCCTGCCAGACGGAGGCGGCGTTCCGCTGGTGCGGAACCCGTTTGCTGTTCGCGGCGGTAGCCGATGAGGGCACAGCTCAGTGCGCGTCGTCACCGGGTTGATTGAGTTCGATCAAAACGCCATCGCAACTCTTGGGGTGAATAAAAATCACTTTGGAGCCATGCGCGCCCGGCGTCGGTGCGTCTCCCAAGAACTGATAACCCTTGGCTTTCAGTCTGGCTACATCCTCCTCGATGTTATCGGAGCGGAAGCAAAGGTGGTGCAGGCCGCCACCGCGCTTTTCCAGGTAGCCGGCTATAGGGCCTTCGCCATTCAGCGGGTGCACCAGCTCAATGCTGGTGGGCGGCAGCGGAAAGAACGCCGTAGACGTTCTGGCTGCGACAACGTCCTCAGTGCCCTCGAAGTTCAGGCCGAAGTCTTCCATGAATCGCTTTATTGCCTTGTCAAAATCAGGCACGGCGATGGCGATGTGGTCCAGAGCGGTGATCATCGCGGTTCTCCCTATATCAACTGTTCAAGAAATACGCTGGTAGCGGAGCGCCGTCTCGCGGCCACCTCTTCTGGTGATTCCACTACGATTTTTTCTTCCGGCGTAATCTTGAAGAGGGGTTGCCCCTTACTGATAATCACGCCGTCGGTCTCTACCAGAACCTGTTCGATGGTGCCGGCAAAGGGGGCGTAGACCTTATTGAACATCTTCATCACTTCGACGATGTACAGCGGGTCACCTGCCTCGAACTGATCACCTTCCTTCACGTACAGATCAGCGTCGGGCGTCTCGCGGCCATAAAACATGCCACCACTCTCGGCGATAATCTCGTCGCTCTTGGCCACGGGAGGAGGCACCAGCACCTTGGCCATGGCATCCTGCAGGTCTTCATCCAGCAAGGGCTCTGGAATGTTGATGGTGAGGTCGGTATTGACCTTCAGTTCATAAAAACCCGTGTGCTCCGCAATACTGGGCAACACGCCAAGCAGGTCGACACCCGCCTGGTAACCAACATGCGCAGCACGCACGCTTTGCCACAGTTCATCGTCAAAGCCTTCAGGAGCCACTGAAGATTCCAGGGCAGACTGCAATTCCACCCAGTTTCCGGCGTCGAGGCGGTTATTCAGTTCGCTGTAGAAACTCAGGGCTTCCTGCAGAATCTCGTTGTCGTGCCCCCAGATCATATTCGCTGCCGGGTTGCCAGGCGTGTAATCCATGTTGAGGAAATGGTACGTGTCGGCCAGCAGCTCCAGCGGATTTTCATTCCAGCTGATTTTGCCATCGACCATGGTGTAGCTGTCACGGTTGATACTCAGCCATCCGCTCAGCACATGGGGTTCCTGCAGCAGTATTTCCACGGCGCGCAGCAGCAGTGTCTGTTTCTGCTGCAGCGCCGATCTCAGCGCTTGCGCTGCCTCGGGTCCAACCGATGCCAAAGCGGCTTCACAAATCTGCGACCAGGCGTGGCCAAGATCCATATTGTCGCCCTGCTGCTTCAGCTGGCCGACGGCAGTGAGGTAAGGCACGATGAAACGCGTGGTGGGGCGCGCGTTGATATTCTGCCCGATAAACCAGTTTACCAAGCCATAGTGAAACTCCAGATTGGTGGCGAGGTCCTTACCGCGCATGGTGGTCTGGCGTATGACCTCGGCCATGCGTTCGTAGGTATCCAGGCGTGTATCGCCCACCGTGAGCAGTAGCGCGATGTTGGAGTCATACGCACCCGCCAGCGTGTATTTCATGAATACATCGGTATCGGGATTGTGCAGACTGATGCCCTGATCGTCGCGGATTTCACCCTCAACCGCATCGGACCAATACTCAATGACACCGCCGGCGCTGGGTTGCAATGCCTGGTTGGTCGCATTGAGGCGAGCCTCTACCGAGTCGTTGTGACGCAGAATGCGGGTTGGCCGGGGTAATTTCGGACCATGCGCCGCCAGCAGCACCATCAGTTCAACCAGGGACTCCACCACAAAACTGTCTTCGGGGTTTTCCGGGTTGCTGAATTGCAGCGCGTAACACAGCTCGGTGACGCGGTGTTCCACCTGGATGCGGGTATTCATTTCCATAAAGAAGTGCTTGTCGCGATCGACAATACACTCGAAGGTGGAGACAGAATCCAGGCCGACGGCGAGACCGAAGCGTTCTGCCTCATCTTCCATCGCCATCAGGGTTTTCAGGTCCTGCTTGAGTACCCGCGTCTCTTCCGCATTGCCCGCCGCCTCTGCCTGCTCTATCGCGGCCTGCAGTGACTCTACGGTGACCGAGACCTCCAACAACTTCTGTTCGTGCATCTGCAGGGAGCAGTCGCGTCCGCCCATGGACATACTCCAGATGCCATTGCCGATCGCCTGTATCTCCTGGTGGCGAGTGGTCTCGATATTGAGTTCCACCAGTACGTTCTTGTTGTCGCCAACCCCAGTTGTCTTCACCTCATTGAGAATCTCACGCACCATCTCCGGAGTGCGCGCGGACTGACCGAACGCAAGTATGCGCTGGCCTTTACCGCCACCACCGGAAATGGCCTTCAGGCGAATTCGATTCTGCGGATACTCCGCAGCCATTTTTTCTACCGCCTCGGTGAGGGTTTCGCACAACTCGTCGACCGTGTAGAGGTCGACACCTTTGTCATAGGATGCTGCAAGGACGATGTCCGCCTTGTCTGCCAGATCGATACTGTCATCATCGAGCCTGGCCATATCAACCTGCAGACCTTTCTCCTGAGCAAGCGCTTTCAGCGCGGCGACATCAGGGTGTTTCTTCAGCAGTGTCAGAGCGGTACCGTTATCAATACCGGGCGTAACCGAGACGCCTGATTTTAGCGCGGTACGCTTGGCTTCGTCCTTGAGGCCGGCATCATGTACTGTCCGTGAACACGGCCCGATGAAATTAAGGCCCGCTTTTTCCATGGCCGCAACCATGGTTTCATCTTCAGCCATAAAGCCATAGCCAGCGAAGATGGAGTTGTAACCATTCTCCCTGGCGATATTGATAATCTGGCTGATACGCTGGTCGCGTTCTTCCTTATTGGCGCCGGTATAATCCGGCACCCTGTGCACGCGGTCGGGATCTGTCAGGGAGCGCAGTTCCGGCGCCAGCGCGTTCTGGTAGACGATGGAGTCTTTTTCCGAGAGCAGGATACCGAAATGGCTGATGCCCATTTCCTCAAAGACATCCATTGCCTCTTTGCGAATGGGGCCACGGCAGATGATCAGCGGCCGCATATGCGTGCAATCAAACTGATTCACCCAGACAGTATGACGACGACCCAGACGGCGATCACGGTGGATCAGCGGGTTGTTAAGGTAATGTTCGTTGGACACGTTTTAATCCTCTTGCGTTTCGTTGCGGGCCGTCAGTGGAATTCACGCTGCACAGACTGCAGCGGAGCCGGTTCGTAGTGACGCAGGCAAAAATCCATATGTTCTGCCAACACCTGGCGTAAGTCCGATGGCATAACGATCTGCGAGATAGACCCCAGACTCAGGGCTTCATCAGGGTTCATCAACTCCTGTTCATAGCGCTGGGCCAACAACTGCTCTTCGGCCTTGACCCAGTCATTCACCAACTGCTCGGCAGCTGCTTTCGCAGCCCTGGCATCCAGGCCAGCGGCCTGCTGAGCCCGTGTTTCCTGCTCGATTTTGCCCTTCACCGCAGCGCGAATTTTTTTCAGTTCATCCTTGTAGACATACTCAACGCCAGCCGGCCCCATCACCGCCACGCGGGTGGTAGGCAGTGCCACCACAAAATCAGCCCCGGTGGGGTAATTGTTGTAGGACGCATAGGCGCCGCCAAACGCGTTGCGCACCAGCACCAGAAAACGGGGCGTGCGCAGGTCGACAATAGCGTCAAGCATGGCGCGTCCAGCCTGCACGATACCCCGGCTCTCCTGCTCTTTACCCGGCAGGAAGCCGGTGGTGTCCTCCAGGAAGATCATGGGAATATTGTAGAGGTTACAGAAGCGGATAAAGCGTGCGTTCTTGTAGGCAGCGTCTATATCGATCTGTCCGGATGCAACAGCGGAATTATTGGCCACAAAGCCGACAACGTTGCCACCCAGTCTGCCCAATGCCGTAATGGTATTGCGAGCGCGCTCGGGCTGGATCTCCAGGAAATCCCCGTGATCACACAGTTGCTGTATCAGGATGCTGATGTCAACGGGAGTATTGAACCCCGTAGGCGAGTTGAACGCTTTCTTCAGCAGGAGGTCGATATCCCAGGTCTTGCGATTGATCGGGTCAGAGGATGGTTGATGCGGTGCCAACTCACCGTTATTGCTGGGCAGGTAGGCCAGCAGGGCACGTACCTTGCGCAACGCAGCCACTTCATCCGGTACGACGAAATCGGTCACCCCGCTCTGGCTGTGCACGCCCGGGCCACCGAGTTCGTCGGGGGTGACATCCTCGCCCAGTACCGACTTGACCACCCCGGGCCCGGTCAGCCCAAAGAAGGTTTCGTTGGGCTGTATCAGGAATGAACCCTGGCGCGGCAGATAAGAGCCGCCACCCGCATTGAAGCCGAACATGCACATGATACTGGGCACCACACCAGAGATTTTTCGCAATGCGGTAAAGGCATCGGCGTAGCCGTCCAGACCGCCTACACCAGCCGGGATATATGCGCCGGCTGAGTCGTTGAGGCCCACCAGCGGAATGCGGCGCTTTGCGGCGAGTTCAAACAAGCGCGCCAGTTTTTCGCCATTGGTTGCGTCCATGGACCCGGCACGGACCGTAAAATCGTGACCATAGATGGCAACGTCCCGCCCGTTTACCCGAATCAGCGCCGTCACCAGGGAGGCACCGTCGAGGTTCGGTCCCCAGTTCTGGTACAACACCGTGGGCGCTTCATCTGCGAGGCACTCGATGCGCTCCCAGATCGTCATGCGGTGTTTCATGTGCTGCCGCTGGGTATTCTTCACTCCCGACGCCTGGTAAGGGCGCTGTTGCAACTCCCAGCCATGTTTCAGTGCTTTCTCGTACAGGCCTGGTACTGAGTCAACCTGCCCGGGCACGCGGAACTCCTGTTCACTTTTTTGCGCAAAGGGGTTTTCCAGGCTGGCGATCAGATCATTGCTGTTTTCAGTTGTCATATTCCTTGATCCGGTAATGAGGCCCAGCGGGCCAAAGAGAGCTTGCTCGACCTTCTGCGAGGCTTTTTGGCAAGACGGGACGCGCAGACCTGCACGTGTGCAGATCTGCCAGAATTTCGGCGAGTAACCTTAATTCCGGAGGGTGCCAAAGTCAATCGGCAGCCGAAGCTAAAGCTATGTTTTCAATGCAAATACTCGCAGTTTCAGCGCTGTTGCAAACAATAGTTTACAATACGCAACACGTTCATTTTTGTGTGATCAGTGTCAACATTTGTCAGCACCTGAACTGGCCTGCGAGTAGATGAAGAAGACTGTTTCCCTGGAGGAATTAAGCTACTGCCCGGACAGCTGCCTGGTGTTTGAAAAACTGCGTAACCTGCCCGACGCCGTATTTCTCGATTCAGCCTTCCCCTATTGCAAGACCGGCCGCTTTGACATCATGGTTGCAGACCCGTCCCCGACGCCTGTGCAGCCCCTGGCCAGTGCCAGCGACAAAGCCTGGCACAGTTACTACAGCGATCTGTCTCATTTCCACCGCCAGCATTTTGGCACGGTGCAACCGGTATCCCAGGACATACCCTTTTGCGGCGGAATCCTGGGCGCTATTGGCTATGACAACAGCAACCTGCTGCACAAGGTGCGCAACACCCCGCCCGCCACGCCCTACTCTGGTTTCCTGTTGCGTGCCTATGAATGGGCTGTAATACAGGACCACCTGCTACAACGCTCGGTGCTGGTGACGCAACCTTCGGTCACAAACCGCGACAGGCAGGAAATTTTGGCCCGCCTGCGTGCTCACCCACGCAGGGATAACGGCTTTTTCAACTTGCGTGAACACTTTCGTTCGAATTTTACCGAGGAGGCCTACCGCGAGGCATTCACTCACATACAGGACTATATTCACGCGGGTGATTGCTACCAGGTCAACCTTGCACAGCGTTTTGTCGCTGCCTTCGACGGAGACCCATGGCTGGCCTACCTAACCCTCAGGGAGGCAGCGGCCGCACCCTTCTCGGCTTTCCTGTCGCTGCATGATGAGGACGCGTTGATCAGTTTGTCACCAGAGCGTTTTCTCTCGCTGCACGGACAGCACGTGCAAACCGCGCCAATCAAAGGCACCAGACCACGCCACCAGGACCCCGTGGCCGATGAACGCGCCGCAAACGAGTTACAGGCCTCGATAAAAGACAGGGCGGAGAACCTGATGATCGTGGACCTGCTGCGCAATGACCTTGGCCGAAACTGTATTCCGGGCACCATCCACGTGGATGAGTTGTTCGAGATACAGAGCTTCCCCACTGTGCATCACATGGTCAGCAACATCAGTGGTGAACTGAAACCGGATAGTACTGCCTACGAACTGTTGCGCGACAGCTTTCCGGGGGGGTCGATTACCGGGGCACCCAAGCGCCGGGCCATGGAGATCATCGCCGAACTGGAACCGCATGCCAGGGAATTTTACTGCGGCAGCGTTCTTTACATCAGCGCGGATGGACGCATGGACAGCAATATCGCTATACGCAGCCTGCTCGCCACGCAGGGTGAGCTGCGCTGCTGGGGCGGCGGTGGGATTGTTGCTGACTCACAATGGCAGCAGGAGTATCAGGAGACCTACGACAAGGTCGGGGGCTTTCTTCAATTGCTGGAGGCGATGGTGTAATGGAGTGATGGTCAGTGCGCTGGCTGCGGGTGGGAGGTATCGCCCTCGCGAAAAACGGTAGCGCGCCATCCATGGCACCTTGACTGCGGCCATCCCTGGCCTCCGACATTTTCGCAAGCGCGATACCTCCCACCCGCACCTCAACCAGATACCCTTAAATCCCCCATAGGCCTGGCAGCCATACCGAGTGAGGGCTGCAGAGCGCCCGGCTAACCTAGAGCAGGATCTCCCGCGAAGACGCTTCAACAAACGCCTGCTTGAGCTCATCCAGATTTGCCACGGAACGAAACTGCGGAAATTCATCGATCACATTTTGCGGCGCGTGGATAAGGATACCCACGTCAGCCTCGCCGAGCATGGTGGTGTCATTGTAGGAGTCGCCCGCGGCGATAACCCGGTAGTTAAGGCTGTGCAAGGCCTTTACCGACGCTCGCTTGGGGTCCTCCTGACGGAGCTTGTAATCCACCACCCTGCCCTCGTCATCAGTCACCAGGCGATGACAGAATAGCGTCGGCCAGCCCAGTTGCCGCATCAGAGGTTGAGAGAACTCATAGAAAGTATCGGAGAGGATGATGACCTGGAACCGCTCGCGCAGCCAGTTAACGAAGTCGATAGCACCGGGAAGCGGTTGCAAGGTAGCAATCACCTCCTGGATGTCGTCAATCTTCAGCCCGTGCTGATCGAGAATGCCCAGGCGCTGCTTCATCAGCACATTGTAATCGGGAATGTCGCGGGTGGTAGCGCGCAGTTCTTCGATGCCGGTTTTCTCGGCGAACGCTATCCAGATTTCCGGGACCAGAACTCCTTCCAGGTCAAGACAGGCCAGTTCCACGTGTTGTTCTCCTATACTGCCGCAAAATGAGCGCCACAATCTAAGGGTTTGCGTTTAAGGGCACAAGTGGCTGGAGGAAATAATCAGAATGTGGGCAAATCAATATGGGAGAACAGACGCTCCAGTTCGGTTTTGCTATGGCAACGAAAGGCCTCGTTAACCAGATCGCGGTTGAGATGCGGCGCAAAGTCCTCGATAAACTCATACATGTAACCACGCAGGAAGGTGCCGCGGCGACAGCCTATACGGGTTACGCTGCTGGCGAACAGATGACTGGCGTCGAGCGCCACCAGGTCCGGGTCCATCTCGGGGTCGTGTGCCATCCCCGCGACAATCCCGATGCCCAGCCCGAGGCGCACGTAGGTCTTGATAACGTCGGCATCTGCCGCGGTGAATACAACCCGCGGTGTCAGCCCTTTTTCGGTGAACGCCTCATCGAGTTTGGATCGTCCGGTGAAGCCAAATACGTAGGTAACAATGGGATGAGCCGCCACATCCTCCAGGCTCAGGGATGAGACCTGGCACAAGGGGTGATCCCTGGGCACCAGGATGCAACGGTTCCAGCGATAACAGGGCATCATGATCAGGTCGGAAAACAATTCCAGTGCTTCTGTGGCGATGGCGAAATCGACCGTACCGTCAGCGGCCATCTCGGATATCTGCATCGGCGTTCCCTGGTGCATATGCAGGGATACATCGGGATAGCGCTCTATGAAAGCGGAAATAGTCGCGGGTAATGCGTAGCGTGCCTGGGTATGGGTGGTGGCAATCGACAGGGTTCCTTTCTTCTCGTTGGAAAACTCCTGCGCCACCTGTTTGATGCTTTCTACCTTTCTCAGGACCTCCCCTGCGGCCTCAAGAATGGCTTCACCAGCGGGCGTCACATGAGTCAGGTGCTTGCCGCTTCGGGCAAATACTTCCACCCCCAACTCATCCTCAAGCAGGCGAATCTGCTTGCTGATACCGGGTTGCGAAGTGAACAGACTCTGCGCTGTTGCCGAAACATTGAGGTCGTGGTGGGCAACTTCCCAGATATAGCGCAATTGTTGCAGCTTCATCCATTCCTCCAAAAATGTACCCGGGCCGCGCCTGAGCCTTATGAAGAATAGCCATTAACCGAGGATATTGCCAAATAAAAAAGGTATAACGAAAACTGGCTACCTATTCAGGTGTTGGCCACTCCATGGGGCACGTGACCGGTAGCGATATGCTCCCTGGCGGAATCGCAATGCATGGGTTGGTCGTCAAAGAATACGTCTGCCTGGTAGGCCCGCAGGAACTCGGTCTTGTTCAGCCCGCCGAGGAAAATAGATTCATCAATGCGAATATTCCAGGCCCGCAGAGTGCGAATAACACGCTCATGAGCGGGCGCCGAACGAGCAGTCACCAGCGCCGTGCGAATGGGTGCCTCGGTGGCGGGAAATGCCTGCTGCAGCCGGTGCAAGGCGGCAAGAAACGGCTTGAAGGGCCCGCCTGCCAATGGCTGGCGTGCGGCGGCCTTTTCACTGGCGGTGAACGCCTCCAGTCCCTCGCTCTTGTATACGCGCTCTGCTTCGTCGGAGAACAACACCGCGTCACCGTCGAAGGCAAAGCGCAATTGCTGGTTACCCGTATCCTGCCGTCCACCCGAGACCAGTGTGGCCGCCGCCACGCCACATTCCAACGCATTGCGCACGTCGTCCGCCTCACTGGACAGAAATAACTGACACCCGAAGGCGTTGATGTAGCGCCAGGGACTCTCGCCACCGCAGAAGGCGGCTCGGTTGATAGCCAGGCCATAGTGCTCAATGGAGTTGAACACCCGCAAACCGGTGTCTGCGCTGTTACGTGACAACAACACGACCTCGACCTGCTGCCCGGTGCCCAGCAGTTCATTCAGGCGCAGCAATTTGTGCACCAGTGGGAACGCTTCGCCGGGTTCCAGGGGTTCATCTTCACGTGCCACCTGGTACTCGGAATACGCGCTGAGGCCCTCGTTCTCAAATACCCGATGACTCTCATCCAGGTTGAACAGGGCGCGGGAGGAGATAGCGATTACCAGCTTGTCATCGAGCTTTTCGGGCATGGCGCAAGCATACCCAGATGCAGCCTGCGCCGCCAGCGCCTTAACTGACCTTAAGCATGCCCCGCTCCTCCAGTTCCAGCAGCAGGAGCTGTTGAATCAGGAACTCCTTGGTGGTGTCGGGATGGTTGAGGTGCACCCTTTCCAGGAAGGGACGCGCCGCGACTTCGTCAGAACGGTGCAGCAAGGCCCTGAACGCACTGGTGAGAAATTGGGTGGGTTCTTCACTCAATGACTTGATGTGACGCAGGCTGGCACCCAGCGCCTGCTCCTCGGCCGTGAGTTCAGTGCCGAAGGGGTATTCGGGCAGCACCTTAGCCTGCATTTGCGGCCGCAATACCGCCTCCAGTTTGTCCGGGGTATTGTTGCGCGCAATTGCCGGCACTGTGTAATCCCGCGGCAGCTTGCCGTGGTTTATGGCGAACTGCATCAGCTCGTCCTGGAAGCGCGAATCTGCCACATTGATAAGACGCTTGATGACTTCGGAATCCGACTGACCGCGCAGGTCTGCGACACCGTACTCGGTGACGATAATATCCCGCAGATGCTTGGGAATGGTGGTGTAGCCGTAGAAAGGCACAATATTGGACTTCAGCTGCTTACCTTCACCACGGGTAGCGCGTATACACAGTACAGAGCGTGCACCGGGCAAGTCATGTGCCATTGCGACAAAGTTGTACTGCCCGCCGACACCGCTGATAACAGTGCCGTCTTCCAGCGCGTCCGAGGCCACGGCACCTGTCAACGATACAATCATCCCGGTGTTGATGAAACGCGCATTGCCACGCTGCGCGCAGTACAGCGGGTAGTCCAGCAAAAGCTGATTGGTGCGCCGTACACCGGTCATGCAGATGCGCTCCTGCCCCGCCGCGTCAAGGTTGCGCAGTTTGTCGTAGAAGTCGCGCGGGCCAAGGAAGAAACCGCCATGAAGTACCCGGCCATGACGCAGTTCCCGACCTTCACAAGCGCCAAGCAGGCAGGCCCGGGTATCGCTGTCGTCCAGGTCATTGGCCACTGCGGCGCCGTCCAGCCTCAGGCGGTCGCCAGCCAGGGTGAGCGACTGCGGCACGATGCCCCAATATTGCAGGCTGCGCAGGGACTCTTCATCCAGATGACGCGGTATCAGGCCCTTGTCACGCCCGTAGTCCCACAACTGCGCATTGATATGCGCTGAGATCACGCCGCTGTTGAGTCCCTCCTGCAGCACCAGGTTGTCGTACACCTTGCGCTTGACCACGCCCTGTTCAAGCAAATGCATCATGCCATTGACGAACATTTCCGTGGACACGTAAAGGCCTTGCTCAAACGTGCCCAGGTCGAGTTCAGCCTCTCCCGGCTGCAGACTGATTGCACTGAGCAACTTGCCATAGGTCGCGTTGTCTTTGTGACGCAGGATACAGGCATGAGCTACCGCATCGCCCAGCGAGCCAATACCTATCTGGAGTGTACCCCCGTCCACGATGAGGCTGCTGGCATGCAGCGCGGTCGCGTAGTCGCGCAGGGGAACGGCGGCATTGGGTACGGCAAACAGGGTCTTGTCGTACTCTTCGTTGCGCACAATCCAGTCGAAGTACTCCGGTGCAACTTCGGCGTCGTTCTCCATAAACGGCATATCAGCATGTATCTGTGCTGCAAAAACAACCGGCCGGTCCAGGCCTGCTACCCAGTCTTTCATTTCCAGTGCCACGTCGGGGTTGGCAGAAAGGCTTATGCGCAGCTGCTCACCGCTGCCACGAGCCGCCACCATCTGAGCCATCACATTGACGCCTGCACCCAACATGTCCCGACAAATATGCGTGTAGTTACTGGAGATATAGTTCTGCTGGGCCTGTGCGTGATTTTTCATCGAGCCGGCCTTGAAATACAGTTCAGTCACCTGGACATTGCCGGGCAGCCGGTTCTCCTTCAAAGGCTGGAGAAAAGCCAGCTCTTCATAATCGCCAAACATCCGCTTGAGGATTGGCCCCGCCAATCCGGCTTCAATCGCGCTACCGGGTTTGGGCACCTCCAGGCAAAGTGCGGTATAAATATGCAGGGAAAGAGCCGGGTCTTCGGCGACCCGGTTATACAAGGCGTTTATCAGTTGCACCGGCTTGCTCAGCCCCAGCGGCGCGCCCAGCCGGATATCAGGCCCTACCGCGGCGATAATACCTTCAACACAGTCTTCTACACTGTTAACCAATCTGCTCAATTGCCCATCCTCATTCCATTGGCACCTGCGTCGGCGCGGCGCTGTTATGACTTTATGAGATCACATCCGGCCCATGAGGCCATTGACGCGGCGCAAGGTAGACTCACTTTCAATGGCCGATATCACGATTATCAAAGTACTCGCGGGTGACCTTGAACACCAGCGGCCCCAGTAACAGCAGCGCCACCAGATTGGGCACCGCCATAAAGGCATTCAGCGTATCGGCAATCAGCCAGATCAGGTCCAGTTGCACCAGAGTGCCGACCGGGATGGCCAGAACCCAGAGCACCCGAAAGGGCTTGATCCCTTTCGCACCCACCAGGAATACAACACAGCGTTCGCCGTAGAAAGACCAGCCAATCATGGTGGTGAAGGCAAAGAGACAAAGCCCCAGCGTAACAATGTACTCGCCACCCGGCAGCGCGTTGGCAAACGCCATTGAGGTGAGACTGGCGCCGCTGATACCACTGGGCAATACATCCATAATCACGATGACCAGGCCGGTCATGGTGCACACCACCAGGGTATCGATGAAGGTGCCCAGCATGGCGATCATGCCCTGCTGTACAGGCTGGTCGGTGCGCGCTGCCGCGTGGGCGATAGGCGCACTGCCCAAACCCGCCTCATTGGAGAATATGCCCCTGGCCACGCCAAAGCGCAGGGCAGCCCATACGGTTGCGCCGGCAAACCCGCCAGCGGCAGACGAGCCATTCATGGCGCTGTCGACAATGGTGACAATAGCAGCGGGCACCTGCTCAACGTTCATCAGGATGACCAACAGGCTGAGCATGATATAGCTGAGCGCCATCACCGGTACCAGCAGGCTGGCTACACTGGCTATGCGCTTGATGCCACCCAGTACCACCGCCCCTACCAGTACCATCAGCACCAGACCAGTCGCGATCGGAGGCACGTTGAAGGCATCGTTGAGGACCTGGGATACCGAATTGGACTGCACGGTATTGGCCAGGCCGAAGCCGGCGAGGGAACCAAACAACGCAAAGGCATAGGCAAGCCAGTGCCAGCGACGATGCAGGCCATTGCGAATATAGTACATGGGGCCACCGCTATAATTGCCCGCTGCATCCTGCTCACGGAAGGTCACCGCACAAACCGCTTCCGCGTACTTGGTGGCCATGCCCACCAGGGCCGTAATCCACATCCAGAACAGGGCCCCGGGGCCGCCCAGAGCGACTGCGGTAGCCACACCGGCGATATTGCCTGTGCCTATGGTGGCCGACAAAGACGTCATCAGCGCGCTGAACGGAGAGATATCGCCCTCGCCCCTGCCCTTGCGCCCCTGCAGCAGCAACCGCAGCGCGACGGGGATCTTTTTGAGGGTCATGAAGCGCAAGCCGATACTGAGGTACAGCCCGGTTCCCAGCAACAGCACCAGCATCACCGGGCCCCAGGCCCAGGCGTTCACAGTTTGGATCAATTCAGTCATTATTATTCGCCCGTTATTATCGCTGTTGTAGCCAGGTAAACCGGGGGCAGTGCCGGATCAAGGCCCGCTGAAACCCTGGCTTTGGGGAAAGATCCCGAATATTCCGCCGGTGTGCACAAAGACAATGTCGCGGCAGCCGCTGAAGCGCCCCGCCGCTATTTCTGCCACCATGCCGGCAAAGGCCTTGCCGGTATAGACCGGGTCCAGCACCACGCCCTCGAGGCGGGCGAGCTCGGCGATCAGGGCGAAAATCTCCGGCGAAGCTTTGGCATAACCTTCACCCACGTAACCGTCCAGCACGCGCACGACAGGGGAAGCGGGCGCCGCTTGCGCATACCTCACGCCCCAATCCCTGATGTCGGCGGCCACTTTATCGCGAAAATACTGTTCGTCGTCACAGACGTTCACACCCCAGACCGTCTGCGGTAATTGCATCAGGTCGGCCCCGAGGGTCAGCCCAGCCTGCGTACCGCCCGACCCGGTGGCACAGACCACGTGCGCCTGCTCAACCTCGACAGCTTCCAGGTCGGCAGCCAGTTCCAGCGCTGCGCTGAGATAACCCCATACCCCGATTCCGTCACTACCGCCGGTGGGAATAACAAGCGCTTTGCGCCCCTGTTGTGCATAGTGTTCCTGCCAGTGCTGCAGCAGCGCATCTCGCTCGGCAAGATAGTGCGAAACGGGATAACAGCTGACACGGGCGCCTGCCAGGTGGTCCAGCAGCAGGTTACCCTGATGCTGCCCGGAGTCCTCACCACGTAACACCAGATGCACGGGCATATTCAGCTGCGCACCGACAAAGGCCGTTGCGCGACAGTGGTTGGACTGCAGGCCTCCGCACGTGATCAGGGTATCGTACCCCTGGTCCTGCGCGTAGGCGGTAATGAACTCCAGTTTGCGCACCTTGTTACCGCTCAGCGTACAACCGGTGAGATCATCACGTTTGATCCACAGTCGATGGCCGCCTCCCCAGCGGGCGGAGGCGCGTTCCAGGTACTGCAGTGGGGTTGGCGTTAACGCCAGGTCGAGTTTGCGAGGGAATGCAATGTCCATCCCGCGCCGACTGCTCAGCCTATGGATTTGAGTGTGCCCTTGGGCAGCACCGCGTGCAGGTGAACGCGCTGAAATTTCATCTCCACGTTGTTGGCAACATTGAGCACCATGTAGTTGTCGTCCAGAGAGGTGACCTTGCCAAGAATGCCTGAGCTGGTCACCACTTCATCGCCCTTGTTCAGTGCCGCGACCATGGCTGCATGCTCTTTCTGGCGCTTGCGCTGCGGGCGTATGGCGATGACATAGAAAAGTACGAACAGCAGCACCAGAAAACCGATCTGGAACAACTCCCCGCCCTGGGGAGCCTGGCCCGCTGCCTGTGCGTGTGCGCTGGCGATAAAAAAACTCATATCTAACTACCTTGTGTGGAGGTAAAAACGTGATTGTCAAAACGGCGCTAAATGTACAGGGTTTCCCGCTGGTGGGCAATTGTGCGCTGGCCGCGACCCATGCTGGCGCGCGCTGGCAATCAACTGGCGAATCTCGAAGGCCCAATCCATTATTTGTGGAATGTGGCCGGGAAAGCCCTCGCGGGCGGCCGCACATATCCCGTTAGTGTTCACAGTAATAATATGCGCCAACTGGACTCTCCTGCTGTTCAGGGCCGGGAAGTGTAACGGATAGGCTGATTAAGGTTCAAATTCTCGACATGGGTCACACTTTTTGGCTCCGCGGGCACTCACCCTCTGCACTCACTTGGGTGTAAAATCGGGCCAATATAAAAAAGTTGGCGACACGGCAACGAGCCGGGCAGACCCACGGCGTTGCGAGATAGAGCCTATGAGTAAAACGACAGCCCAAAGTAATCGCGAGATAGCCTATCGGTTGTCCAACAACCTGCCGCGCCTGTTACGCGAGTTTTCCCGAGACTACGAGAGACGTATATGGCACAGGCTCACCGCCAGGGGTCACCCTGATATCAGGCCAGCCCACAGTCAGGTTTTTGCCAACCTTGGCCTTGGTTCCGTGCGCGTGAGTGAGCTGGCCCAGAGAGCACAGGTCACCCAGCAGGCCATGGGGAAAATGCTCAAGGAACTGGAACGCATGGGCTATGTGGCCCGCGATGTGGACAGTGCAGACAAACGTGCCAGGGAAATTCGACTCACCCAGCGAGGTGTCGAACTGGCGCGGGACAGCCTGGAAGTGGTCAACGAAGTGCGACAGCACTATGACGAAAAAGTTGGCGAGGGTGCCCTCGCCACGCTGGAAGATGCACTGCGCGCCACGGTTCACAAACTGGAGTTGGAATACCTGCCTGAAGCGTGGGTCAGGGACGACTGACCCGGTTCAAGCTTTGCGCTGCTGGCGAGAACTGGTCATTCCACCCGTCATACGCTGGCCAACTGCGCGCTAAAGGTCCATAAAGTCCGGCAGATTGAACACCCAGCTTTTTTCCTCTGCGCGGCGGCAGATTCGCCACCCATCGGGCGTTCGCCGGTACTCGTCGACATACCAAAGTCCAAGAAAATAGACCTGGCTGCCTCCTCCTGGCATGGACATGTGCATCGGGTTGAAGCACATCACCCTGCCGCTGGCGCTGTCTCCATCAAGCGTGATCTGCACATTGGCATTGAGGTGCTGGCTGGCCGGGAAAAGCTCGTCAGTCAGTGCCCCCTTGAGAAAAGCTATCGTTTCTTCCGTATCGCCTATACTGCCCCCCATGGCGCTGTAGTCAATGTGTGCATCCTCGGTGAACACGCTCTCGCGCAATTCATCAAAGCGCTTGCTATCGATGAGGTCTGCATAAAGGAAAACCAGATCCTGGATTTCAAAACGGTCGGACAGTTCTTGTTGCGATAACACAGCGTTCTCCTTGAAACTAGAAATCGAGCGGAAGCGCAATATGACGCTGGTACATCATATCCCGGTGAGCCTCAAGCCGGGGCGTGAAACACGCCTGCAGGACCGGATCCGTTGCGGTATACAAGTCGCGCAGCCAGTCGGGCATGGGGTTGTCTGCAGGCGACAGGGGCTTGAGCATGCCGGCAAAATTTGCCCAGTAGAAATCCACTGCCCCGGGCGCATCACCGACAAAGTAATCCCCCGCTTGGGCAGCCAGGTGCTGCTCAAGGTAGGCACAGATCTCCTGAATTCTCGGCACGGCCTGCGCCACTGCCTGCTCCGAGTAACCGTACTTGTGCGCCAGGCGCAGGCTCAGGTCTGGAACCGGGTCCAGAGACATCATCGGGTGAATCATGAGTAGTCGGCGTTGCCAGCCAAAACCGTCAGCGCCCGCTATCAGCGCGCACAGGCCGGTAGCCATTGCTCGCTGTTCCGGCGCCGTGGGAATCAGCGGAGGGGAAGGCTGCAAGCGGTCGGCCAAACTGATCAAATCGAGCCAGTGGCAGGCAGGAGGCAGGTCGTCAGCCACCAGCACCGGTGCCGAAGTCTGGCCAGTCCATTCCAGCAGCGCCGCGTTCTCGCCGCCACCCTCCTGGCTGACGGCCGCGTAATCCAGCCCTTTGTACGCCATCATCGCTTTGGTGGCTTCACCCCAGGGGCCGGGTACACCGGCGGACAGAACCAGGCGCAGGCCCTCGCGGTCTCTTGCTTCTTCTACAGTGATGTAATCCATATCATTCTTCCAGTTTAAAGACGCGCAAGGCATTCTCGCGCAAAAATTTTGGCCACACTTCGTCGCGCAGTGGTACATCCGGCATTTCCGCAAAAATCCGGTCCAGCGACAAACCCATGGGGAAGTAGCCAGCGTACATGACCTGGTCTGCGCCGCGAGTATTGGCGAACTCGATAATATCCGCCGGGTAACGCCGGGGCGTGAACGCACTGGTCATATAATGCAGATTCGGGTACTTCAACATCAGTTTCCATGCCATCTCCGTCCAGGGCTCGCAGCCATGGCGGGTGACCACGCGCAGCTCGGGGAAAAACCACAAAACTTCGTCCAGTAACTCCACCTTCTGCGGGCCAGCGGGCACCCTCGGTCCGGGGACGCCCATACACGGGCAGAAAGGGATGTCCAATTCCACCAGCTTGGCGTAAATGGGATACCACTTTTTATCGTTGACGGGCACTGGCGGTGAAATCATTGCCGGTGAGGCCGTCACCGCTTTAATGTCGAACTCCTCCTTCATGGCAACGATGGTACGTACTTCGTCCATGCCATTATTCGCGTTGGCTTCATAGCAGGCGAAGAAACGGTCAGGGTGCTGGCGCACGGCCTGGGCATTGAGCTCCGAGAACTTGCCCACCCCCACCATGGCTCGTTCTATACCATGCTTGTCCATCTGCTCAAGGGTATAGGCAATGTAGTCATCCTGCTCGCCTGTCTGCGGGATATCCTTGAACATGTACTGGGCGGGCATGCTGAACAGCTCATGGCTTTCCTTGTCCATGAGCATGGGTTTGATCCATTCGTAAAACTGGCTGCTATCTTCGCCCGGCACTGCGAGCATCAGGTCGATAACGCCGATATCAGTAGGCATTGGCATAGCAGATTCCCGGTCGTCCGTGTGTGTTGGGTTTGTGTGTCATGCGCTGGTATCGCCCGCTGTATCAAAGCGTATGGGCATGGCCTTGATGCCACTGATAAAGTTGGAGTGCAGCCAGCTTATCTCTCCATCCAGGCGTGGGTTGCGCATACGCCTGATGATTTCTTCGAAGATAACCCGCAATTCCAGCCGCGCCAGGTGAGAGCCGAGACAAAAATGCTGGCCTACACCGAATGCGCGGTGCTCATTGCGCACATCTTCGCGCTGGTTGCGGCGGATATCAAAGGTGTCGCCGTCGGCGAACACGGCTTCGTCGGAGCTGGCGGCGCCGTAGTACATCTGAATCTTGTCGCCTTCGCGAATCTGCTGCCCGCCCAGCTCAAGATCGCAGGTGGCGGTGCGCCTGAACGCAATAACTGCCGGGTTATAACGCAGTATCTCTTCTATCGCATCCTCGATCAGTGACGGGTCATCCACCAGCGCCTGATATTGCTCCGGATGCTCCATCAGCAGGCGCATGCCGTGGCTGGTGACGGTGCGAGTGGTTTCATTGCCGGCAACGATCAACATCAGGAAAAAATTGCAAAAGTCCTCGTCCGACAAGGGTTCGTCTTCAACCGTGCCGGTCAGCAGAATATTGACGATGTCGTTACGCGGCTCGACGCGGTGCTCCGCGGCCAGTTCCATCGCCATCATGAACATCTCCATCGCCGCATTGAGGCCGTCCTCCTGCGATGCGGACAATTCCGGATCATCCATGCCCAGCATGATGTTGGTGAGCTCGAACAGGCGCTGCCGCTTTTCCAGGGGAACACCCATCAATTCACAGATTGCGATGAGGGGCAGGTCAACCGCGATGTCTTCTACAAAATCGCAGCGGCCGGCAGCGGCCACTTTATCTACCAGCCCGCTGGCAACCTCACGGAAACGCTCTTCATAGGTATCGACCATACGCGGTGTAAACGCGGCTCGTACCAGGCGCCGGTACTTGAGATGCTGAGGCGGGTCCATGTTGATCAGCTGCGTTTGCACCATCGCCAACTGCTCGTCTTCCATTTCGTTCAGCAAACACCCGCGCCGGGCAGAGGAAAACAGGCTGGGATTCTTGGACACATAGTCCAGCTCTGCCTGGCGGGTAACCACCCAGAAGCCAACGCCCTGGGCAGGGTCTTCATGCCAATACACGGGTTGTTCCTGACGCAGATAGCGGAACACATCCCGGGGCATACCGCCACGAAAGGTAGCGGGGTCAGTAAGATCGATATGGGGACATCCGGTCACGTTAACGTACCTGTTATCTGTAAAGAAAAGAGCCCCTGCCGCTATGACGGAGGCTGGCTTGCAGTCTAGCGTTTTTCTGCCTGGCGGACCCTGACGCCGCTGGCCGGACTGACTGACCGATGGCGTCACCACGCCCCCGATTAACCCATAAACCACATTAACAAAATACTTTAATTTATTGATTTATATAACTATACCTGAATGGGCTCAGAGGTTTCGGCGCGGTGCCGCTGCTTTCGTAGCCGCAGAGGCAGGGTATCGTCAACAGAGCGATAGCGAAAGCAGCCCTGCTCATCCACGTGCCGCTCCAGTTGACCACGATGGTAAAGATAATTGAGGTGAGCAATACACTCGCCCACGGCCAGCCCAATATGCTGCTCATCCAGCTCTCTCTGGAACAGCACCGGCAGTAGCTCCACGGCCGAGGAAGGCTGCGCGAGGCATGCTTCCTCCAGCGCAATAAGGTGATCCTCATGGTGCTCTATCAGATAACGCAAGCGCGCGTGCAGGCCGAAGAACGGGGTATTGTGTGCAGGCAACACCAGGGCGTCGGCCGGCAGCACCTCCAGAAAATGCTCCAGCGAGGCAAGCCAGGCCTTCAGCGGGTTACCCTCCGGCTCGTGCCCGGAAACACTGATATTGGAGGTGATACGCGGTATTACCTGATCACCGGATATCAGTACATTCAGGGACTCACAATACAGGCAGGCGTGTTCGGGAGAATGGCCCTTGCCAATGACTACCCGCCACGTTCTCCCCTTGATGGTCAGGCGAGTGCCCTCCTCAAGGCGCCGGTAGGAGGTGGGCAAGGGATGGGTGATATGGCGCATGCCGCCCATATTCCTGCGAGACGACTCAATACCCGCCTGACCCCGCCCGGACCGCAGCTGATGCTGCTCATTGGTCCAGCCAAAGTCGTCACTGGACGCACGGAAGAAGACCAGGCCGGTAAGATACTCACCCTGGGTTGCATAGAACGGCACCCGCCAGCGGTCACACAGCCAACCTGCCAGGCCTGTGTGGTCCGGGTGCCAGTGTGTGGCTACCACGGCTTTCACCGGCTTGCCCTGCAAGTGGTGTTCGAAAATCTGTTCCCAGTGATCCCGGGTCGGCCCCACGTCCATACCGGAGTCAATAACCCACCAGCCGTCCTCGTCCTCGATCAGGTAGAGATTGATATGGTCCAGCGCCATGGGCAAAGGCATACGCAGCCAGTGCACACCCTCCGCGACCTGTATCAGTTCGCCGGCAGCCGGCACTTCCGCAAAAGGAAATTCAAGCATGCCTCAGGACTTGTCCAGGCCGAGTTCCTTGATCAATTCAATCACGTCGTCGTGATGGCTTTTGGTTTTGACCTTGTCCATAACATGCTTGAGCCGGCCATCCTTGCCGATAATGAACGTGGTACGCAGGACGCCCATAAACTCCCGTCCCATGAACTTCTTCAAGCCCCAGGCACCGTACTTCTCGGTCACCGCGTGGTCCTCGTCCGAGAGCAGCGTGAAATTGAGATCCTGCTTGTCGATAAACCGGCCAAGCCGGGCGACTGGATCGGGGCTGACGCCCAGGACAACAGTGTCCAGTTTAGCCAGTTGCTTCTTGCTGTCGCGAATCCCGCAGGCCTGCACCGTGCAGCCCGGTGTCATGGCTTTGGGGTAAAAATACAGCACTACATTGTTGTCACCACGAAACTGCTTGAGGCTGACCTTATCGTCGTTCTGGTCATGCAGGGTAAAAGCGGGTGCCATATTGCCGATCTTGGGGAATGCCATGATTTACTCCTTGTCTCGTGGCTTGCGGTGACGGAACTCGATAGCCGACACCTTCACCGGGTAATGCCCGGCTTTTACATCTTCAAAATATTCTCGCAGGGTTTCGGTCACTACCGGAAAGGCGATCTCCTCCCACGGTATTTCCTGCTCGGTGTACAGTGCGGTTTCCAGGCTTTCCGGCCCCACACCAAAACGCCCCGCTTCCAGTTCACAGCGGTAGAACATATAGACCTGGCTGATATAGGGGACATCGAAAATGCGATACAACTCTAGATTATTGACCTTGCCCCGGGCTTCCTCCCAGGTCTCTCTTGCCGCACCCTGCGGGGTGGTTTCCCCGTTCTCCATAAAACCGGCGGGCAGCGTCCAATAGCCGTAGCGCGGCTCAATCGCGCGCTTGCACAACAACACCTTGTCCTCGTGCACGGGCAGGCAGCCTACGATCACCCTCGGATTAACGTAGTGAATGGACTCACAGCTGGTGCAGACGAATCGCTCACGATCGTCTCCTTGCGGAATTTTCAAGGCTACAGCACTGCCGCAGCCGGTACAGAATTTCATTCAGGGTATAACCTCGCCCCGGGGCGCATACTCGATAAAAACCGCAGTATAGAGACATTCAAGCGCCATCGCGAGAGGCGCAGGCAGCCTGCTAGTGCAGTTCGCGATAGGCGCCAGCGTGAAACAGCAACGGTTTGCCGGTTGGGCGAGAACACACGTCCATCACCCTGCCCACAATAATCAGGTGGTCACCACCTTCATGCGTCGCATGCAGTTCGCACTCAAAGCTGACCAGCGCATTGCGCAATAACGGCGCACCGTTGCGCCCGGCACGATAATGCCCCGGATCCATCACATGGTCACCTTTACGGGCATACAGGTTGGAAAGCGCCAGTTGCTCGGATGCCAGTACGTTGATGGCGAAGCGTCGCGCTGTGGCATAGGTTGCATAGACCTCGGAACCGGCCTGTAATGACCACAATACCAGCGGTGGGTCCAGGGAAACCGACGCAAAGGAATTGGCGGTCATACCCAACGCTTCGCCGGCATTGTCATAGGTGCTTATTACACACACGCCCGTTGCAAAGCGCCCCAGCGCGTTGCGTAGTTCACGTCCATCAATGCTCATTTTTTCTCCTGATAGTGCTCTTGTTGGCATCAGCCATTGGACCTGAGCCAGCGTGGCAGAGCATCCCCTGTTTCGGTTATTGTTGAGACTGTGCCTGTTGCTGCCGCCAGCGCCGTGCGCGTTGTGCGTCGCTGTCCCGTGCCTCCACCCAGGCACTGCCCTGCGGCCCGGTTTCCTTTTTCCAGAATGGCGCGCGTGTCTTCAGGTAGTCCATGATGAAATCGCAGGCGGCAAACGCTGCAGCGCGATGAGCTGAGCTGACACCGACCCAGACGATCTGGTCGCCGGGGTGCAGAAGCCCGACCCGGTGAACAACCGATGCACCATATATGGGCCAGCGCTGGGCGCTTTCGTGCAGTATCTCGCCAATAGACCGCTCAGTCATACCCGGGTAGTGTTCCAGTTCCAGGCTGTCCACCCGGCTGTCGTTGTTAACGTTACGCACATACCCGGTAAACGTCGCCACGGCACCTTCCGCCGCATTGCCACGCAGCAGCGCCGACTGCAGGTGGGCCACGTCGAAGTCTGCCTCCTGGATTATCACGCTTAGCGTCGCTGTCACCTCAGCCACCTGTCACGGGTGGGAAAAACGCCACCTCGTCCCCTGCCTTCAGGCGGATATTGGCAGTGGCCACGTCCTGATTGACTGCGCGTATCAGGTTTTCCTGCCCCAGTACGTCTGCCCAGCGAGCACCGTGTTCCTTCACCAACTGCTCTTGCAGGCCATCAAGATCCTGGTTGTGATCATCCAGTTCCACGGTGAGCCGGGCACACGCCAGCTCCTCGCGTATGCGCCCAAAAAACAGCACCTGCAGCACTACCTACCCCCCTCTCGCTGCCAGTGTCCGGAGTTGCCACCGCTTTTTTCCAATAGGGCCACGTTGCGTATCTCCATGCCGCGGTCAACCGCTTTACACATGTCGTAGATAGTAAGCGCGGCCACCGACGCCGCAGTCAATGCCTCCATTTCCACGCCGGTCTGGCCGGACACTTTGCAACGCGCCAGAATGTCGACACGGTCGCCACCGGTTTCCAGGTCAAACTCCAGCTTTACGGACGTCAGCAGCAGGGTGTGGCATAGCGGGATAAGATCAGCGCACTTTTTGGCTGCCTGTATGCCCGCTACCCGGGCGACAGCGAGCACGTCACCCTTCTTCATTCCGCCTTCGCGCAGCAGCTCCAGCGTAGAGGCCTGCATAACAACACTTGCGCGGGCCACAGCCACACGCTCCGTCACGGCTTTTTCAGCCACATCGACCATATTCGCGGCACCGGTGTCATCAAGGTGAGTGAGCCGGGTCATAAGGGTTCCTGCTTGAATCAGAGCCGCCTGAGTCTATCCAAAGGTTCCGCGGAAGAACAGTGTTGATCGCTGGAGACAGGCAATTTGGCCGATAGGCACTTTTCCCCGGCAGGCAAGCTCGCTTACAGTAGAGGTTCAAAGGAGACTTGCTATGGCAACACTGAAACTTGGTTTACAGCTGGGCTACTGGGGTGCGCTGTGCCCGGGTAACAATCATACGCTTCTGGCTCAGGAGGCGGAACGACTGGGCTATGATTCGGTTTGGACGGCGGAATCCTGGGGCAACGACTGCTTTACGCCGCTGTCCTGGATTGGTGCGCAAACCTCCACGATACGGCTGGGCACATCTGTTGCACAGCTCTCGGCGCGCACGCCAACCGCCTGCGCGATGGCCACGCTGGCGCTGGACGCACTCTCGGGGGGACGCATGATCCTTGGTTTGGGGGTGTCTGGACCACAGGTGGTCGAAGGCTGGTACGGCCAGCCCTACAGCAAGCCGATCACCCGCACCCGGGAGTATGTGAGCATCATACGCCAGGTGCTGGCCCGCGAGGCACCGGTTACCAATGATGGCGAGTTCTACCCACTGCCCTACAATGGCCCTGGCGCCTGGGGCATGGGTAAGCCACTCAAGCCAATCACCCATCCGGTGCGCGCCGACGTGCCGATTTTCATCGGTGCCGAAGGCCCGAAAAACGTAACCCAGACAGCAGAAATAGCCGATGGCTGGCTGCCGCTGTACTACTCACCCTATCGCCAGGAGGTGTACGCAGACCAGATAGCCGGCGCAAAAGACGGCTTCGAAGTGAGTCCCACAGTGATGGTCTGTATCAACGACGACCTGGAGCAGGCCTTGTACCCGGTTAAAGCCATGCTCGGCTTCTACATAGGCGGGATGGGTTCAGCGAAGCGCAATTTCCACAAGGAACTGATGGCGCGCATGGGCTTTCCTGATGAGGCGGATCAAGTGCAGCGGCTGTTCTTTGAAGGCAAGCGCGACGAGGCTATCGCCGCAGTGCCGGACGCGTTTGCCGATGAGATATCGCTGTGTGGGCCGCGTGACCGCATCAGGGAAAAGGTCAAGGACTGGGAGAATTCACCGGTCACCAGCTTGCTGATAAACGGCGATGAACAGATGCTGAGGGATATGGCCGAATTGGTGTTGTAGCTGGGGCAGCGGCTTTATCATCAATCGCTCTATTCATCCGGCTCTATCAGTTTGATAAAAGTTGGATGCCTGACAAGCCGCCGCCCGAAGAGCTTCATCCCTTCTACTGTCCAATGGTTGCCATCGGCATAACTCAACTGGTCACCCAAGAGAATATCGCAGCGGGCTTCAGGGCACACTATGTCGAGCTTCGATATGAAGGCAGTGGGCACCGCCTGACTCGCTGCCTGCACGAGTTGGTCGACTTGCTCGCGGTCTTTACGTCGCCTCTCCCAGGCAATTTCATCAATATCTGCAACGTTATCGATATCTCGCAACAGGATTCTGGGGTTTCCCCGCAATTCAAAATTGGGGCCCAATACCAGTACTTCCGCCGCTGTTTTGCTTTTGATCTCAGCAACGGTTTGCGTAAGGTATGGAACCGCCTCTTTACGCCATTGGTCAGAAATAACCACTAGATCAGGAGACGCTGCTTCAATCTCTTTTATCAGGCGCGCGTGAACAGGCTTGCATTTTTCAGGGCTTAAGTTGGCGTTGCTGTGAGTTTGGTATAGCTGGTCCAGGCTGGCTCCAAGACTGTTCAAGGTGAGTGGTTCACAAAATCGTTTTCTAAGCGCAATGCCTATGTCGTGTTCACTCAAAGCCCAGGAAAGCGCCAGCGCAATATCCACGGCATGGGAGTCACCCACTACCAAAATCTGGAAGGGTGCATTGATTTTGGTGGGAAACGACTCGTTAGCTTGTATTCGATCAATATGCCCCTTTCTCAAAGGCGTATTATCGATCACCGCCTGCACGCTTGTGCCATCGGCGCTAAGAGCTTCATAGATACGTGGCGCGGCCCACAAATAGGCGCCCGCAAAGACTGTCAGCAGAGCCAGGAGTGTAAAGAGCTGCGATGGGCGTGCTTTTGGCTTCATCCGGGCGAACGTCTGCTCAACGTAGCGATAAGACAGTTCAGCAAGGACTAAAGTGGCGGTTATAAGAAAAAGGGCATCAAACCAGCGCAGTTGCTCGACTACTACTATCTTGTAGAAGACAACCAGCGGCCAATGTATAAGATACGCCGAGTAAGAGATCAGCCCAACACGCAGAGTCAGCTTGATCCATAACGCGTCTGTTCTTATATGGGCGTAATTGACCCAGATAATGATTGCTGTTGCCAGGCAAATGGGCAAATTCAAAAAGCCGGGCAAGCGATCACTTTCACTTAGTAAAGCGATGGAACCAACCAAAAACGCGATGCAAAGCCAAATTATCGCTCGGTCTGTATAACGGTGCTTCGTCTGCGCAGGTACTGCGTTAACGAGCGCACCAATTGCGAATTCAAATATCCTGAATGGAAACATGTAAAAGGTGGTGGCGGTCGACATGCCGTGAATCATCTCAGCGGCCAACAGCGACAACCCTCCGGCTATAAGAATGAACCAGTAAAGGCCACGAAATCTCAGGACGACGAGGAATACAGGCCAAATTGCATAGAACTGCTCCTCAACTGACAACGACCACGTATGCAGCAGTGGTTTGAGGTAGCTGCCAGTATCGAAATAGTCGGCAACAGACCAGAAGTAAACATTGGACAAGTACAAAGTACTCGCCAGTTGGGACTTGGCAAAATCTAACAGAAGCTCTCGTGGCAAAATCAGGAGAGAGGCAACGCTCGTAAATAGCATGCAGACAGCAAGCGCGGGGGCAAGTCGACGAATACGTTTGGCATAGAAACTGGAAAACGAGAACGTCTCGGACTGCAATTGCTGAACAATGTGAGACGTAATCAAGAAACCTGAGATTACGAAAAAAATATCTACCCCTAGAAACCCACCGGACAAGCCAGGCACGTCAAAGTGATAGAGCAGGACTGACATGACCGCAAAGGCCCGTAAAAGGTCAATATCAGGCCTTCGTTGATCAATGCTATGCACAGGGAATTCTCGATTCTGCGAGGATTGGTTTCGGAGATATGTGACGTAGAACTGCCGCGATTAGTTCCGCGTTAAAATTACACAACCCAAAGGAGATGCCTGGAATCGACGACGTTAGTATCACCCACCCGCGGCGCCCACGAGTCTGGGAGAGAAGTAGTGATATTCAAGGATCTATTCGGGGACCGCCGAAACTTGGCTCTTCATCATTAACGGGGGACACCGGCATTCATTAAACTGATTTTGCGAAGATCGTTTAATGGAGAGAACACCGATGTCCCACGCAGGAGTAATATTAGGCCTTCCTGAGCTCGAG
>Ga0070727_10000125_pt1 | contig 129486 bp, 127 predicted proteins | sample tdAd472_FD_66722 | JGI IMG/M metagenome (GOLD analysis project Ga0070727, IMG submission 66722) | Marine sediment microbial communities from the Atlantic coast under amendment with organic carbon and nitrate - tdAd47.2 | ecosystem: Environmental > Aquatic > Marine > Coastal > Sediment... | reverse complement strand
GTCCAAAGCCACCACGGTTGATACCATTGATCAAAGTTATCTGATGGTCAGTGGTATGGGCCAGAAAATGGATGCGATGACCCGTATTCTGGAAGTGGAAGATTACGACGGCATCATCATTTTTGTGCGTACTCGCGGTGCCACCACTGAATTAACCGAAAAAATTATTGCCCGTGGACATACCTGCGCCGCCATTAATGGTGACATGAGCCAGCAATTACGTGAACGCACCATTGATCAGCTGAAAAAAGGCAAGATCGATATTCTGGTCGCCACCGACGTAGCCGCGCGAGGCCTGGACGTCCAGCGCATATCCCACGTGATCAACTACGATATTCCTTACGATGCCGAGACGTACGTACACCGTATTGGCCGTACCGGTCGTGCCGGCCGTTTGGGTAAGGCGATTCTATTTGTCGCCAACCGCGAGCGTCGTATGCTGCAAACCATCGAGCGTACCACACGTAAGCCTATCGAGCGCATGACCTTCCCAAGCTCCGATGAGATTGCCGCGCAACGTAAAGAACGCTTCAAGGAAAGCCTGCTCGAAGCGATGTCAGAAACACCAAAACCGTTTTTTGACGAGCTGATCAACGAGCTAACCACTGAGCTAAACTGCGACGCACAACAAATTGCCGCCAGTTTTGCTTACATGTTGCAAAAGGATCGCCCACTGGAAGTACCCCCCGAACCTAAGCACAAGGCACGGGATCGAGACAACCGCCGTGACCGAGATGACAGACGTGACTCTCGTTCTGATTCGCGCTCAGACTCACGAAATGACCGCGGAAGAAAGGACAATAAAAGTCGCGAACCGCGCGAAAGTAAACGCCGTAGCGGTAGCAAAGTTGACGCCAACATTGCCATGCAGACCTATCGCCTGGAGGTTGGCCGAGAGCATCAGGTCACACCGGGAGATATCGTTGGCGCCATTGCCAACGAAGCGGATATCGACAGCGCTTACATTGGCGGCATCAATATTCAGGATGATTACAGCACCGTTGAGCTGCCAGACGGCATGCCCAAGGAAGTATTCAACCACCTGAAAAAAGTGCGTGTCCGTAACCACCCCATGCACATGAGTTTAATGAAGGGCGACAAACCCTCTCAGGATTCTGACGGGCCACGCAAGCCGCAAAAACGCAAGGCGCCGAGCAAACCGAAACGCAAATAACTCTTATCGAAAATTAGAAGGAAATCACAATGTTTAAAGTTAATGAATATTTTGATGGCAAAGTAACCTCAATCGGCTTTCAAACCGAAACACTGCCAGCGACAGTTGGCGTGATGGCGATTGGTGAATACGAGTTTGGTACCAGCCAGAAAGAAGTAATGACCGTGGTCAGCGGCGCATTAACCGTTAAACTACCAGACAGCGATGAGTGGAATACCTACTCGGCAGGCGAATATTTTGTGGTTGACGCGAACAAAACCTTTTACCTAAAAGTTGAGGTAGAAACAGCTTATTTCTGCACCTACGAATAAGCCAGGCAGCCACCTTTGTTAATTCGAAGGTGGGCTTTTTTCCTTAACCTTCCCCCCACAGTTAACTGAAATAATGAAAATCTGGATTGATGCAGACGCCTGCCCGGGTGTCATTAAGGAAATTCTCTACCGCGCCAGCCAGCGTAAGCAGGTAGAGTTGATTCTGGTTGCCAACCAACCACTAAAAACACCGCCCTCACCACTCATTCGCACAGTGCAAGTGCCGCCCGGATTTGATGTCGCCGATAACTATATCGTCCAGAACCTGAGTGCTGGCGATTTGGTCATTACTGCCGATATTCCACTCGCCGATGAAGTCATCGACGCCGAAGCACACGCCATCAACCCACGTGGTGCATTTTATACCAAGGAAAATATTAAACAGCGCCTAACCATGCGTAATTTCATGGAAGAGCTGCGCAGCACCGGCCAGGTTAGTGGCGGCCCTCCACCTTTAAACCATAGCGACCGACAGGCTTTCGCCAACGCATTGGACCGTTTTTTAGCCAAACACGGCTAAAACATTTCATAAAAATCAGCCCCACAAAGTCTCTAAAAAGTTAGCGCTCCCGCTATTTTTAACTAGACTTAATATCTAGCTAATCTTTTGCTCAAAAAAATGCTATTTAAATCAAATTCTTAGTATTTCAGTTTTCTAAAAGTAATTAACAAGCGGGTAAGAACGGATGTCTGACCAGCTATACACACAGAGAAATAATACCTATCTTTTGGCCATCGTTTACCTGTTAGCGGGCTTAGTGGTCAGTTTGGGAGGGCTAGTCTTGTTTGGCTGGCACATAAAAAGCACTCCTCTCATTCAAGTACATCCCTCCTTTGTCCCCATGCAATACAACACCGCGCTGTGTTTCGTACTATCAGGCACCGCGTTACTTACCGCACTTAGAAATCAAAGACTGTTTTCATTAGTATTAAGCGCCCTTGCTGCAACGATTAGCGGTCTCACGCTCGTTCAGTACGGTGCTCAAATTAATCTTGGCATTGACCAGCTGCTCATGGAGCATCATGTCACAACAAAAACCGTCTACCCGGGAAGAATGGCTCCCAATACAGCGTTCTGCTTCTTTCTCAGTGGAGCAACAATATTTCTTTTCAGCCTCATAAAGCACTTCAATAAAATTCTGCTAATGGGCCCCGTTATCGTTGGTCTAGGGTGCATGGCTTTTTTTGGCTATCTACTTGGCGTTGACACCAATTATGGCTGGGAACACTTAACCCGTATGGCATTACACACCTCGGTGGGGTTCATTGCGCTAGGGTCAGCACTATCTCTTTGGGCTTTATCTAAGTTTGCTCAGAGAGAAAAAGATTCGTTAAACAACGGGCCGGTCATCGCCTCGTCAATTCTACTTGCCGTGCTTGTGATAACACTCTCGCAGGCAACCTCCAACTGGCAGGAAAAACAGCTAAAAAATGACCTGACTAACCAAGTAAACAACTTTCGCCTAACAACCGAAAACTACATTAATGCTCAAATCGAAACACTGATAAGAATGGCAGACCGCTGGCGACAATGGGGTGGCATGCCCAAAAATGTCTGGCTGGCTGACGCACAAAACTATATCAATCACCTATCTGTGTTTCAGACCATTGGGCTGGTCGACGACTCATTCCAGGTACGCGGGATCGTATCAGTTGCCGATAACAAGTTCTCCCTCAACAACCAAAAGCTTCATCAGATACTATTAGAAACATATGATAAAAAGCCCCCTCCTATTTCTAACAAGGTCTCAATCGTACCGAGAGGGGAGACATTCCTTGTCCATATTCCGCTATTTATAGATGGTACCTTCGATGGCTTTATCATTGGTGTAGCCAGCGTTGATAAACTCTTTGTCAGCCTCGCCCAAAAAACACAAATAAGCAAAAACTTAGATTACCGCGTTTACCATAACAACCAGTTAATTTTTGCAAGCACCACCCCTTCACTCGTCAACGACCGATACAAACTGACAACCGCGTTATCATTAAAAAACATATCCTGGCAAACAGAACTATCGCCGACCGCTGACTATGTATCACAATCAACATCACTACTGCCCCTTATTATCTTGCTTGGCGGATTCGCGGCTATTTTAGTATTACTCTATTTTCATAATTTACGCCGCCGAGAATACATTCAATCCAGGCATATCACCGCCTTAGAGTCGGAAAAGAGACGTCTTGCAGAGCAACAAAAAAAGCAACTCAGTAGACACAATGATGTACTGTTCGATACCGCCCTCATTGCTTTATTAGTTGTCGATAAGGACGGCAAAATCACCACCGCAAATACAGAGGCTCTGACACTATTTGGCTATCAGAAAGACGAGCTTATAGGGCAAAAAGTCGAAATATTGATGCCCCACCAATTACAGTCTCAACATACCGCCCACCGCGAGGCCTATTTCCTACAGCCAACAAAACGAAAGATGGGCTCCGGTTTAGACTTGTTTGGCCGGCACCGTGACGGGGGGCTTTTTGCTGTAGATATCAGCTTGGCGCCACTGGATCATGACAATCAAGGCAACATTCTCGTCTCCATCATTGATATATCAGATATAACAGAAAGCCGCCGACGTGAAGCCGAATACACATTAAAGCTAGAGAAAAGTAACCATGAGCTTGAGCGCAGCAATCAAGAGCTTAATAATTTCGCCTATGTTGCATCACACGACTTAAAAGCGCCTTTACGAGGCATTATTCAGCTTGCCAGCTGGATCGCAGAAGACCTACAAGACAACATAGATGAAGACACGAGCAAGCATCTCAACCTGATGAAAAACCGGGCGGCTCGACTTGAGAAGTTACTCGATGACCTGCTCGCCTACTCCCGAATTGGTCGTATGCATGGCGAGTTCAAGCAAATCGACATTACAGCAACGCTCTACAATCTATTCGAGCTATTAGCGCCGCCTCCCGGATTCACACTCACCTGTGACGATAACTTACCGGAAATTGTGACGCTATCCGTCCCTCTGGAGCAAATATTCCGTAACCTCATCAACAACGCAATCAAACATCATGATCGCGATCAAGGCCACATCCACATCCATGCAAAACCGACCGAAAACGGGTATCAGTTCATTATTGAAGACGACGGCCCCGGCATTCCGTTCGATCAGCATGAGCGGGTATTCCGCATTTTCCAGACCCTAAAGCCTAGAGATGAAGTAGAAGGCAGCGGTATGGGCCTAGCAATCATCAAAAAAATATTGGATTACTATAACAGCAACATCATGATTGAATCGGACGGTCAAAGAGGCACCCGTATGATTTTCACCTGGCCGGATGAAAAAACATTAAGGAGCTTGTTAGATGAGTGACAATCGCTATAAAGCCGTATCTGTTCTGCTGGTCGAGGACGATGACATTGATGCAATGGGTGTTCAGCGGGCCTTTAAAAAACTGCGGGTAGCCAATCCAATTCTTCGCGCGCTTGACGGCATTGAAGGACTACAAATGTTGCGTGACGGAACAGTCGATCATCCTCGACTAATCTTGCTTGATTTAAACATGCCACGCATGAACGGCTTGGAAATGTTGAAAGAAATCCGAAATGACCCTAAATTAACAGACAGCGTGATATTTGTTTTGACCACGTCCAAAGACGATGAGGATAAAGCTGCGGCATACAAGGAACATATCGCAGGTTATATCGTAAAATCATCATTAGATAATGGATTTGATGACTTTATGAAATTACTCGATCACTACTGGCGTTTAGTCGAGTTTCCAGTCAGAAAAAAGTAAACACAAATCAGCTGTAGGGACACACAGTATGAAATTATTACTGATCGATGACGATATGCTCGACAGGATGAGCGCCACGCGAGCTCTCAAAAAAAGTGGCGGTTCAATGGACGTTACCGAAGCCTGTTCCGCTGAAGAGGGCCTGGAGCTTTCCAAGGCCGAAAAATTTGACCTCATTTTACTCGACTACCAGCTTCCCTCCATGAGCGGCCTAGAGCTTTTAAAATTATTACGGGGTGGAACTAATTATAACCCGCCGGTAGTCATGTTAAGCCATAGCGATGATGAGACCCTGGCTCTGCGATGCATAGAAGAGGGAGCTCAAGATTTCATCATAAAAAGCGAAGTCACAGGTTCGCGGTTAGTGCGCGCCATCTCTCACTCCAAAGAACGCTATCGCATCGAACAGGCCCTGCGAGAAAGCCATGCAAAATTACGGCTACTTGCTGAAGTTGATTCACTCACCGGATTAGCTAACCGCTATATGTTTGAATCTGCGCTAAAAGACGCGCTGCCATTAGCTAAACGCCTGAAAAGAAGTGTTGCGATGGTAATGCTTGATCTCGACAAATTTAAATATGTAAACGATACGTTAGGACACGCTGCCGGAGACGTATTACTCAGCCAAGTTGCGAAGCGCCTACAGGGACCAGTCAGAGATGGCGACTTACTGTGCCGATTGGGTGGCGACGAATTCGCCATCCTAATTCATGATCTGGATGATGTTTCAAAAGTACGCCGACTGACAGATAGACTCCTTTCCGCCCTCGAAGCACCGTTCAAGGTAGAGGGTCAAGAACTCATTGTTTCGGCCAGTATCGGCATATCGACCTACCCGGAATGCGCCAGTGATAGCATACAATTGATGAAGTGCGCTGATGTCGCACTTTACCGTTCCAAGGAAGGTGGCCGTAATCAGGCACAATTTTACTCACGAGAATTACACGAACAGATCCAAACTCGCATTGAGCTAGAGCGTGACCTTCACTTGGCCATTGAACGACACGAACTATTTCTCCACTACCAGCCTCAAATTGACGCTCAGTCCGAAAAGGTCATCGGTGTTGAAGCATTAATACGCTGGCAACACCCGGAAAAAGGGCTTATTAGCCCGGATAAATTTATTCCTATTGCTGAAGAAACCGGGTTAATCGTTGATATCGGCAACTGGGTATTTGAAACGGCCATCAAACAATTTCAATCGTGGCAGCTGCGTTTTCAGTCACCAAACTTTAATTTACTCATTGCCATTAATTTATCGGCCATACAGTTAAGCCAAGCCGGGTTGATCGAAACAATAGACCAGCTACTCTCAACATTCGACGTTGAGCCTCGCCACCTTGAGCTTGAGCTTACTGAAAGCGCAATCACCGACAACAATCATTTATGCATACAGCTCTTAAAAGATTTAGCAGACAAAGGAATTGTGCTTGCTATTGATGACTTTGGCACAGGTTACTCATCACTGCAGCAACTGAAAAACCACCCCTTCAAAGTATTAAAAATTGATCGCTCATTTATTCAGACCATCTGTGAAAATAAAGATGATCTGCAGTTATTAAAAGCAATAGGTGCATTTGCTAAAACTCTCGGGATGGAGATCGTTGCTGAAGGCGTCGAAACGGAACAACAGAAAAACTGGTGTCAGAGCTTACAATTTGATCGCATTCAGGGTTACTACTTTGCCAAACCCATGTCGCCTGCCGATTTTGAAAAAGCTTATGTAGATCAATTGTTATCAGCTTAACTACAAAACACCATCTCAGGTCACTGCTTTACTAACTGCACCAGCACCAGCGGTGCCACCACCACCGCCCAAAACTCAGCATTATTAGCATGCCATTCAGCCGCCTGTTTATCAGAAGCGGGGGCTAACTGCTCTGCAGCAACCCACGCTTCAACAGCCGCTTTGTTATCCTGCGACACCTGATAGGCAACCTCTATCAAATCAAGCTCCTGCGACACATACACCACATTGCCGGAGGCAAAATGCTTCTCCAGCTCCTGCCAGCCAATTTTACCGGTTTCTTTATTGAGCTTAACCCGCACATCTTCATCAGGGTTCTGTTGTTGCATTAACTCTTCATCACTCACTGCACATTCCCATTTACATCTTATTCAATCGTTGCTTGCGAGCAGCCCCCACAAAACAACTCGCGTGATTCACTTAGCCACCCTTTTGGGTGCCACACCGCAATGAAATAAACGACAGCTTAATCCGCTACTATCGAATCAGCTTCGGAACCAGTAATATATAGCCTTTTACACCTGAAGCAACGTCTAATCACCTGATGACACTGCTGAATTAATTTCGGAGTTTTTAATGAGCGAACAAGATCAAGCCAGCGCCATGACTGGCATGGACCCCAACAGCCTTTACCGTGAAGAAATGTTTACGGATCGCCGCATCGGTAGCATTCACATGCTGACACCTGTGCTGGCGAGCGGTGAAGATGACAGCAGCCGCGACAAAGTCTTTCTGGGAGAAACCCAGATGCGTACCGCTGCCGGTCCTCTGCCTATCAACTTTGAAATTCAAGCCAACACCATTGGTGAAGCTGCTGAACAGTTTACGCAGCTCGCTCAAGACGCGGCTGAAAAAACCATTAAGCAAATCGAAGAAATGCAGCGCGAACAGGCTAATAAAATTGTCCTGCCGGGTGAAGAAGGTATGGGCGGAGCAATGGGTGGCGGTATGCCTGGCGGCGGAAAAATCCAAATCCCATAAGTTTTTTTAAGTACAAATGCGTTAGATCAAACAGCACTTTACTCCCCCCCTAATTTTTCTAATCAAGTGCTGTTTTTTTTAAAACTTTGCTATAAGATTATTCTCGTTTGCACTATCCAGGTTTCAGAATTTGCCCTTCAGCAGTCCTGTTTTACCAATCACGATTTGCAACGTTTTAATTTTTTGATCAAATTTTTTTGAGGTTTTTTTCATGGCTACAGGTACTGTTAAATGGTTTAACGAAACCAAAGGTTTTGGTTTTATCGCTCCAGAAGACGGCAGCAAAGACGTTTTCGTTCACTACTCAGCGATCCAATCCGAAGGTTTCAGAACGCTCCAGGAAGGACAGCAGGTTAACTTTGAAACCGAGCAAGGCCCTAAAGGACCTCAAGCTACTCAGGTAACGGTTGCTTAAGTAGAATTGTTAAAATAAACCCCGCACTTGGCGGGGTTTATTTTTTGTCATACTTTCTCTAGCTGCATACCTGCAGGCGGCTTTTTTCGGTCTTTTTTTAACTACCCCCAAGCCTCACTCAAAGCATCAGTCTTCATCGAAGACGTGTATCGCATAACCTTTTGCAACAGCCTCACTTAAACCACTGTGTGCTGCCACGCGCTTTTTATCCGCCAAAACATTCGCCGCAATCTTTTTCTGTTTTTCTATCTCAACTTTAAAAAAGCCTGCCCGCAACAGGTGCATGGTGCAGAGTTTTTTCGCACCCTCTAATGCAGGAGCATTGATATACACAATAAAAGGCACCGTTTTCCCTTGCGGAAAATCCGGCATCGCCTCTTTAGCGGTGGCATTTACTGAAAAAACGTACATATTTCTGCTCCTAAACGGCCACCACGACGCGTAACGCATCGAGCTTTAGTTGTGCTGTTTCTAAATAACCGGCAAGCGCTTGAGTTTCCTCACGCAACAGGTCGATCTCCTGCTGACGGATATTAGGATTAACCTGTGCCAACGCCTCCAGGCGCTGCAACTCACCCTGCTGCTGAGTGCGCATTTTCTCCAACGCCTCATCAATCAGCTGCTGTTGCTGATCGGCCACACTGTCTTCGGCTTTTTTGATCATCGGAGTCAGTTCACTTTGCGCATGGCGTACCAGCTCTCGTGCTGTCCCAATTGGCACTCGCTTAATGAGTTTATTCAGCTTTTCGTGACTCAATGCATGCCCAAGTTGTGAACCCTTTTGATCCGTTAACACGCGTACCGTGGTACAGGGCAGATAACGAGGCAGCTGTAATGCAGCCGGGGCTGCACACTGCATGACAAACACAGCTTCCAGCAGAATCGTACCAGGCTTCAACGGCCCCAGCTTGATAGTACCCACCGAGGTATTACCAAACTGTTCACTGATGACCATGTCCATGGCGCCCGTGACCATCGGGTGCTCCCAACTCAAAAACTGCACATCCTCTCGAGACAGGGCAAATTCACGTTGAAACGTCGCCGTCACGCCACCATCGGGCAAGCCGGGGAAATGCGCGGTACGCATGTGGTCACCCGGCGACAGCACGACACTCAGGGCACTGTGACGTTCCTGTTCAACACCATACTGATCAAACAGTCGCTCCATATAATGGCTCAGCTCGTGACTGCGCTCCTGCACGACAATCTGCTCAATTAAATCGCCTGCCACCTGCTGGTCACAGGAATTCAGTTCCAGCAACCGATCCCGCCCCTGCTGTAAACGCTGCTCGGTTTGTTCGCGCATAATACCAGCATCCGTTACCAGCCTATCAACCACGCCAGCATCTGCCGGCTGCTGTAACGCCAGTTCTAATAATTCACGGAAGCTATCAGTGATCATTTGTCCGGCAGCACAGGCTGCTTTAAAGCTGTTCAGTCCCTCATCGTACCAGCGCAGCAAGACCTGCTGTGCACTATTTTCATAATAGGGCACGTGAATTTGTACCGTATGACGTTGGCCAATACGATCAAGACGGCCAATACGCTGTTCCAGCAAATCAGAGTTAAGAGGCAGGTCAAATAACACTAGGTGATGCGCAAACTGGAAATTGCGCCCCTCACTACCAATTTCAGAACAAATGAGCACCTGCGCACCCTCTTCATCATCGGCGAAATAGGCGGCCGCACGATCACGGGCGACCAGATCCAATTCCTCGTGAAACACCGCGGTCGGCATTCTGAAATCCCGGCGTAAATGGGTTTCCAGTGCGATAGCGGTGCTGGCATGTGCACAAATCAATAGCACCTTCTCCTCACGGTGTTCTGCCAACCAGTCTGCCAACCAATCAACACGACTGTCATGTTGTAACCAGGCATCACCACCATCCTCGGACAACACGCGCTCCGGTGTAAGCAGTTGATCTAGCGTTGCCAGCTCTGCCAGTTCGTCGTAAAAATCAGGGGCTGCTAAAGCATGACTATTCAGTTGACGCTCCGGGAAACCCGACACGGCACTGCGAGTATTTCTAAACAACACGCGACCAGTGCCATGCTGGTCAAGCAAACTACGAATAATATTGGCAACGGCATGACTGCGCGCTTCATGCTCACCATCCCTGATAGCAGCTTGCAAATCCGCAATGGCCTCAGCTGCTGCGTACTCCTCCAGAGCCGTCAGCAAATGATCATCCACAGTAACGTCGGCGCCCTCTTCCCCCAAAGCCAACAGTTTTTCAACCAGCGCATTCACCGGCTGGTAGTGAGCTTCCTCTTCACGGAATTTTTTAAGGTCGTAATAGCGATCCGGATCAAGCAGACGCAGCCGCGCAAAGTGGCTTTCCAAGCCCAACTGTTCAGGTGTGGCGGTCAATAGCAATAAGCCTGCGGCCACCTGCGCCAAGCGCTCAATACACTGGTACTCATCACTGGCCTGCTGTTCACTCCACTGTAAATGGTGGGCTTCATCAACCAATAGCAAATCCCAGCCAGCCGCTTCAGCCTGCGCCAAACGGTTAGGGTGCTCGGTCAAAAAGGATAATGAACACAGTACCAACTGCGCTGATTCGAAAGGGTTTTCATCCTGCTCATGCAAATCATCCGTCAACAGCGCAATTTCATCATCCCAATCGGACTCCAGCTGGGTATCGGCTAACGCCAAACAGCGGGGTTCATCCAAAATGGTAAAGTGCAGATTAAAACGTCGCAGCATTTCCACCAGCCACTGGTGCACCAGACTATCCGGTACGACCACCAACGCGCGACTGGCACGACCACTGACCAGTTGCTGATGCAAAATCAAACCCGCCTCAATGGTTTTACCCAACCCCACCTCATCGGCCAGCAACACTCGTGGCGCATGGCGTTGGCCCGCTTCATTAGCGATATAAACCTGATGGGGCAACAGCTGTACCCGTGCCCCTAACAGGCCGTTGACGCTGGATAACTGGTGTTCACGAAGGTGTGAAAGCGTTTCATAACGCAGGTTAAAGCGCTGCAGGTTATCAATCTGGCCTGCAAACATACGGGCTTGAGGTGTACTGAACTGAACAAAACTATCCAGCTCCAGCTCTGGCAAGTTGACCAGATGTCCATCCTCATCATAGCCGCGATACAGCAGACAGCCATGATCCTCTTGCACTTCAGTGACCTTGAAACGCAGGCCATCAAGACTGGAAACCATGTCACCCACTTGGTAGGTCACTCGGGAAATAGGTGCGTTATCCATCGCGTAGGTGCGCTGCTCAGCAGCAGCAGGAAAACTTAACGTGACACGTCGATTGGCTATCTCCAGCACAATGCCCAACCCGAGGCTGGCCTCGGTATCACTGATCCAGCGTTGCCCCGCTACAAAGGATGCTTTTACCACAAACTCTCTCTCTTTTTATTAATCATTCTATAGCCGCGAATGATACGGTAAACTGCCCGCCCTGCCCATTAAAACAGGGCGACAAACGCCGCCTAATCTAATTCCTTACACAACAAATCGAGTCCAGTTTATGGCCCTGAGCGCAACGGTTTTCAAAGCTGAAGTCAATATCGCTGATATGGATCGGCATTATTATCACACCCATCATCTGGTACTGGCACGCCACCCCTCCGAGACCGATGAACGCATGTTAATTCGGCTGCTCACATTTGCCCTAAACGCCAATGAATCGCTGCAATTCACCAAGGGTATCAGCACCGATGACGAACCGGACCTGTGGCAGAAAAGCCTCAGCGGTGAAATTGAACTCTGGATTGATCTGGGCCAACCAGATGAAAAGCGGATTCGTAAAGCCTGTGGCCGTGCGCAACAGGTTATCATCTATTGCTATGGTGGCCGCACAGCAGAAATCTGGTGGGAACAAAATGCCAAGCACTTAAAACGCTTCAGCAACCTGCGTATTATCAACCTATCTAAGGAAGCTACCGAAGCGCTGGCGAACATGTCGCAACGCACCATGCAGCTCAATATCAGCTTGCAGGATGGTGAAGTCTCCATCAGTGACAACGAGCAGAACATCGATCTGGTGCCGGAACAGTGGTTCCCGGCCCAGTAGTTATGCACTAAACGCTTAGGAGCCGAACACTTTGCGTAGTAACTCTGTGCTACGCTTCAGGGGATCTTTACGAATAGCCGCCTCTTCCTGAGCCAGGTAGTAAAAAATACCGTCCATGCTTTTGTTGACCGTGTGATCAGTCAGGTCAGCTTTAACATCCGGCATAAAAGGAATATTGTCATAACGCCCCATGGCTTGGTCGTAGAGCTTAACCGCACCCACCTGCGACAAGTTGTCCTCAATAATAGGTCGCAACGCCTCACCCAGCGGGCCGCTCATTTTTTCCCGCAGGTACTGTGTTGCCGCGTCATCGGCACCATTATAAATACGCTTAGCATCATCAAAACTCATTTGCTTGATGGCATCCCAAAGCAGCGCCTTGGCCTTTGGCGTAGCCTGCTCAGCAGCCCTATTCAAACGCGTTTCAAGGTCACTCATAATGCCGCCCATGCCCACCTTGTCGAGCATGTTGCCGACCTGTTGCAACTGTGAAGGTAATGGGATACGAATCGCTTCATCACTGTTAAAACCGCCATTTTGTCCTAACTGGGATACCACGCGCTCACTGCCCACTTTGAGTGCTTCCTTAAGGCCATTGACTATATCTGTCTGACTTAGGCCCGCAACTGCTGTCGAAGCTGTCGACTCGCTTTTGTCGCCAGTTAATACCGAATCGAGTAATCCCTTACCCATATCCAACCAGGATTTTTCCGCGGCGACAGTCTGCTGAACTGTTCCGGCAGCCAATAGCAAGGCCAATGACAAAGTGTTCAGACGTTTAAGCATCTCAAGCTCCTCAGTTTCAAACTATGCACACGTTCAACCGTGCATTTACACTCTAACAATAGGCAGTATACGCAGATTAACCGCGGCTTAAAATTACAAACAACTGCTGAATAAAACATCGCCCTATAAATGAGTCCTTGCCAATAAAGGCGAGAGGTGAGTAAACTTTCCCGACGTTTTAATGACCCTGTCAGGGGCAACTTGTTGTTTAGGTACCCATCATTATGAAGATTCGCGCTGTTATTTCCCTGTTAATTGCAGGCACTTTTTCATCCGTTGCACTGGCTGGCCTTGAGCCGGCTGAAGGTGAAAAGCTGATCACCTATCAGCCCGACCCTGAAGTTTGGGAAATTGCCAACAAGGATCTGATTAACTCCAAGCGCCTGGTATGGTTCAACAAAGAAATGCGTGCCAAAGGCCGCACCTACGACGACTTCTACGAAGTTAATGTCTTTAATAAACCTGAAAAAGATGTCGACGGTGTACGTCAATGGAGTGACAAAAAAGGTAGTCTTAAATGCCGCCAATTTGAATCGGTTGACATCGCCCGTGATGTCAGTGCTACTTACCCATCCGTCACATGGCGTACAACCTGTTTAAGAGGTAATGCCCCCGCCGCACGACTTATCACCAAACTTATCGAAGGCGAACGTCACCTTTACCAGGTTCAAAAAGCCTGGGTTGGCAAGGTGGATAACGCCACGATAGCCGAATGGCAGGCACACATCGAAGAGTCCTATGTGTGTGATATTAACAGCGAAACGGATCCTTGCCCTGCCGAAAAAAGCGCATCAGAAGCTCCGCAAGCAGCCGATAACAACGCCGATAAATAGTCCCGCCATTAACGACCATGCTCGCTGCCTGACTTGAGCAGCGAGCCTTCCTCTAATTCGCTGCTTTTGCAATCATCATGTTTTCACCAGTTATTATTATTGGCGCTGGCGCAGCTGGCTTAATGTGTGCCATTTCTGCCGCCGAACAGGGCAAACAGGTCTTAGTACTTGACCATGCCAATAAGGCAGGCAAAAAGATTTTGATCAGTGGCGGTGGCCGTTGCAACTTCACCAACCTCTATACCGAGCCGGCTAACTACCTCAGCACCAACCCGCACTTTTGCAAATCGGCGCTCAAACGTTACACCCAATGGGACTTTATTGCTGAAGTTGATAACGCCGGTTTACCCTGGACAGAAAAAAAACTCGGCCAGTTATTCAGCGACAACAAAAGCGAAGCCATCCTTAACATGCTCCTGGATCGCTGCACCAAGTTGGGGGTCACTATCCAACTCAATTGCAGCATTCAAAGCGTCGAAAAAAGTGGCGACACCTTTTCAATCAACAGCACGCTGGAAAACTACCAGAGCAGCGCACTGGTTATCGCAACGGGAGCGATGTCCTTTCCAACAATGGGAGCCAGTGACTTTGGTTTACGCATTGCCCAACAATTTGGTTTAAAAATCACCGCTACCCGCCCTGGCCTGGTTCCTTTTACCTTTGATGGTCCCGATAAACAGCGATTTGAGGGGCTGGCGGGCGTCAGTATTGATGCTGGTATTGAATGTAACGGCCAACGCTTTTTGGAAAATATTCTTTTCACCCACAAAGGCCTGAGCGGGCCAGCCGTATTACAAATATCCTCCTACTGGCAACCTGGCGACAAAGTCGACGTTTGTTGCTTACCAGAGATCGACCTGTTTACAGCATTAAAAACTCATCAACAAAGCTCACCGAATAAACAGTTACAAACCATTCTCCAGCAATATTTCCCACAGCAGGTGGTAAATTGCTTCTGCCACGAAATAGACACTCAACGACCACTACAAACCTATAAGCATAGCGAGCTGGAACAGGTCGCCAACCAGTTCCAGCACTGGCAGTTTATTCCTAGCGGCACCGAAGGCTACAAAAAAGCAGAGGTGACTCTGGGCGGCGTGGATACTGACGATATCAGCTCCAAAACCTTCGAGGCAAAAAACGTCAAAGGCTTGTACTTTATCGGTGAAGTGCTCGACGTTACCGGCCAGCTAGGCGGCTTTAACTTCCAGTGGGCCTGGGCCAGTGGCTGGTGCTGCGGACGAGCATTAAGCATTGCCTGATTACATTTAAATTTTTAAGCAATTACATTAGGAGTACTTCACCCTATTAACGATATGTTATAACATAACATAAACTACAGCGATGAAACTTGATCGATTTCTAAAATCAAACCGCAGTTTCTGGCATCAATCTTCACGTCAACCAAAAATATTTTATTAGGTATACATATCGCCTTCAGGGGAGCAGGTTTTATACGTTGCCCTCCCTCAGCTTTTTGCTGGCGAACAACATAAATTATTAACCCTTAATTAATCCTTACTATGTCACCAACGCTAATTAAAAACGCCCTGATTGTTAATGAAGGCAAAGTGTTTGAAGCCGACCTGCGCATTAAGAATCAACGCATAGAACACATTGCCAGTGAGATACCCGCTACGCCAGCGGATGATATTTATGAGGCCAATGGCTGCTATCTTATGCCGGGCATGATCGATGATCAGGTGCACTTTCGCGAACCCGGTTTAACCCATAAAGGCTCCATTGCCAGTGAATCTCGTGCCGCAGTGGCAGGTGGAATTACCAGTTATATGGAAATGCCGAATGTTAATCCGGCAACCACCACCATATCAGCGCTGGAAAACAAATATGCCTTAGCGGCTAACAGCTCTTTGGCTAACTACGCGTTCTATTTAGGTGCAACTGAAGATAACCTCGAGCAGATCAAATTACTCGATCCGAAAAGACACTGCGGCCTCAAGGTGTTTATGGGAGCATCAACCGGTGATCTGTTGGTTGAAAACCCAACAGCGCTCGAGCCCATCTTTCGTGAAGCGCCTACCTTGATTGTGACCCATTGTGAAAGCGGCCCGATCATGGATGCCAATAAGGCCAAGATGCTGCAATCAAAAGGCACCTTAACGATTGAAGACCATCCCATTATCCGTGATACCGAGGCCTGCTACGCCTCCTCTTCCTATGCGGTGGGTCTGGCAAAACGCTACAACAGCCAGCTGCATGTATTGCATATCACCACCGCTCAGGAGTTGAGCCTTTTTGACGCAGGCCCTGTTGCTGGTAAAGCGATTACCGCCGAAGCCTGTGTGCATCACCTGTGGTTTACCGACCAGGATTACGCTCAGCGTGGCAACTTCATCAAGTGCAACCCGGCAATCAAAAGTAAGCAAGACAGAGACGCGCTTATGCAGGCATTACATACCGGGCAAATCGATATTATTGCCACGGATCATGCACCGCACACACTGGCGGAAAAACAAACTGATTATGAAAGCGCACCCGCCGGTTTGCCACTGGTACAGCACGCGCTATTAAGCCTGATGGATCATGTCCATCACGGTCGCCTAGGCCTAAATCAGGTTGTTGAAAAAACCGCGCATAACCCGGCAATACGCTATGCAGTTAGCGATCGCGGTTTTATTCGTGAGGGGTACTATGCCGACTTGGTGATGATCGATCCTGATTTGCCTACTGTCGTGACTGATCAGAGCGCCCTTTACAAATGTGCATGGACACCCTTCTCAGGCCATACGTTTAAGTCACGAATCATGGGTACCTGGGTTAATGGACAACAGGTCTATAACGGCAAAAATATTATAGATGTTGCTTCCGCAGCAATGCCTTTGGTTTTTAACCGATAAGCTAATAACAACGTGTTTCAAAAAGCACTGTAATATCAAATCACATTTAATAGCTAGACCATGACTGAAAATGAAATCGTGGCACTATTCCATGAGTGGAATAGTGCATTACAGACAGGTAACCCGAAAAATGTAGTCATTCTCTACGAAAGCGACGCTATTTTGCTTCCGACGATATCTAATATAGTTCGTCATAATCAGGACGAGCGTGAAGATTATTTTATTGATTTTCTCGCCTTGGGCCCTCAGGGGAAAATTGACGAGTCAAATGTACGCATCTTCGATCAGATTGCTATTAACTCCGGGGTCTGCACCTTTACCTTCAATGATGGCTCTATCGTGCAAGCACGCTTCACCTTTGTATATCGCTGGAGCGGCAAACGCTGGCTGATTATCGAGCATCACTCTTCACGAATGCCGGAATAACTGCAATTTTAAGGAAGTGACTAGCTATGAATACAGAGAATACCGCACCGTCTTTTCCACCTGTCGACGAAAAAGAAAGCTGCTGCAGCAATACGAGCTGTTGTGGTCCTCAAAGCCCTGTTACTCGTTTAACCCCAAAAGTTGGACGCAATGACCCCTGCCCCCTCTGTGATAGTGGCCGTAAATATAAAAAATGCTGCGGGCAGTAATAAGGCGAAGTGGCTGAACAGAGAATCCAATTAACCCGTATTAACTAACCACCCAGGCTCTACATGCTTTTATTTGTTAATGATCTGACGGTGATGGACTTTTCCTACCTGTGTGAAAAGCGCGGCCTTGTGGGCGAAAGCTGGATTGTTGACGTGGTGCTGGATGGTGACCTTAACGATGAAAGCATGGTGTTGGATTTTGGTTTGGTCAAAAGGCAACTTAAGCGCTTAATTGACGAGCATCTGGATCATAAGTTGTTGGTCCCGCTTGAAAATCCAATCACAAGCGTTCAACAGGTAAGTGGCAATGTGCTGGTGGACTTTGAACGAGCCAGTAACCAGTCAATTCACTTTAATTGTCCGCAAGAGGCCTACGCACTTATAGCTACCGATAAAATCAATGTGAAGTCCGTTGCTGAGTATCTGCACATCAATATTAACAATGAGCTACCCGTTAATGTTCTGGGGCTACAAATATCCCTGAGGGCAGAGGAAATAAACACGCCCTATTACCACTACAGCCATGGGTTGAAAAAGCATGACGGTAATTGCCAGCGTATTGCGCACGGGCACCGTTCAAAAATCATTATCGAGCAGAATGGAAAGCGCAGTGCAACATTGGAGGCTCAATGGAGCCAACGCTGGCAGGATATTTACGTTGCTTCAGAGGAGGATATTCTTGATCTCACTTCGTTAAACCTAAGTGAAAAGGCAAAGCGACTCGGAGGCGACCAGCACATTGGCTTTGCTTACGAGGCTGATCAGGGAAGGTTTGAAATGCTCATGCCACGCTCTGAGTGTGAAGTCATTAAAACCGATACCACGATCGAGTGTTTGGCTCAGTTCATAGTGCAACAGTTAAATCAGGAAAAGCCTGATTCGCACTTCAAAGTCTTTGCCTATGAAGGTGTCGGAAAGGGTGCTATCGCCTGTTCCGAATAAGCCCCGTAGATTCCTCACTAATATGAATTTGTTTCGTGTTTTGGTTATTCGATGGGGCATGGCCAAACGTTTTGGTGGCCATTGTGCTGCCCATACTGTTTATCAAAACTGCACTTCAGGTACGCCGAAGTGCTTCGCTAGAACTAAACCCTCCTCTTAACTAAGCTGACTCTGGATATCTATGCAACTCATACTCGCCTCGAGCTCCCGTTACCGAAAAGAACTGCTTGAACGCCTGAAGCTTAACTTTGAATGTACATCTCCTGACATTGATGAAACTCCAAAAGCTAATGAAACAGCGGAACAGCTGGTGAAACGCTTAGCGCTGGAAAAAGCTCGCAAAATTGCCTCGCTCTACCCCAATGCGCTGATCATTGGCAGCGATCAGGCTGCTGTACTTGATGGAGCAATTATTGGTAAACCTCATACGGCTGAAAATGCTGTTAAACAATTGCAGCAGGCAAATGGAAAAACGCTGCAACTGTTAACAGGCCTTTGCCTTTATAACAGCCATACCGAGGCATACCAGCTGGATATGGTGCCCTATGCTGTGAAGATGAGGTCATTGTCAGATGAGGCGTTAAGGCGCTATGTGCAGCTTGATCAGCCTCTGGATTGCGCCAGTAGCTTCAAATGGGAGCAGCTTGGCATTGCCTTGTTTAGCTCTATGCGAGGTGACGATGTCACAGCGCTTCAAGGGCTACCCTTGATTCGGTTGATTGATATGCTGCAGGAAGAAGGGGTGATGGTTCTGTGAAGGCTACACCATCTCTGTTTGATGGGGAAAACTACGGTTGGTAAATTTTGTTCGGTGCTTCTTTACGTCTGGCTAGCGGGGACTTTCCTTCACTCATCGTTACGCGTTAATAATTAAACAGGACGAGACCATTACCCTAGCGGAGATATTCTTTGCTGCGGAATAGGATTATTTGTCATCCTTTAAAGTTATGTTATAACATAACGTTATTATTTGAAGAGGCAATTAAGGTCCCTCGCTTCGACGAATGTTGTTTACTTACATGAACAGAGAAATATAAATGCGAAATCTGCAAGTTATAACGGATAAAACAGCGCTTAGCCTGTCTTTGCTTTGCGCTATCCATTGCCTGGCATTGCCTCTTATCGTGGCTTTATTACCATCCTTGGCTGCTCTAGGCCTGGAAGATGAGGCGTTCCATTTTTGGATGGTGATTGCCGTTATTCCAACGAGTGCCATCGCGCTCACCATGGGCTGTAAAAAACACAAACGTTATCCCGTGTTAATGATTGGTGCTGTCGGACTATGCATTCTTGCGGCCGCAGCCTTTTTGGGTGAAGACATCCTGAGTGAGTTCTGGGAGAAGGGACTGACGTTAGTTGGTGCGACCTTCATCGCAGTTGGGCATGTTTGGAACTATCGTTTGTGCCGTCAAAAGGTTAATTGCGATTGCCCAGAAAATAAGAAGCGTGAAATCGCGTGAAGCAACCGTACCTCCAAACGCTTGAGGGGCTAACGGATCAGAGCGTCCTTTCTCTGCCCGACGTCATGAGCGAGCTTGTTTTTAATGATCAGGGACTAATCCCGGTCATTACTCAGGACAATGACACGAAATCTGTATTAATGATGGCGTGGATGAATAAAGCCGCTCTGGAAAAAACCTTGGATACAGGGCGCATGACCTACTGGTCTCGCAGCCGAAATGAATTTTGGATAAAAGGCGAGACCAGTGGCCATACTCAGGAACTTGTCTCCATGTCTTTTGACTGTGATGGCGACGCGGTGCTTTGTCAGGTCAAACAGCAAGGGCCAGCTTGTCATACCGGTCGACCCAATTGTTTTTATCTCAAGGTAGACGCCCCGAATAAGCAAATTCATGTCATCGGCTCAACGACATAACCCTGTCAGTCCTAGCCGAACTATAAAAAATCTCCCCCTGTCCTAGATAACCGAAAGGAAAGTTATGTACAACTTTGAACGCTTACCCGATGTTACCTCATACCATCGTGCGGATAATCCATTGCTACTACAGTGGGTTGGCATGGAGGGCATCGCTGTGCCGTTTTCTATGATCTCCCAGGCAGCTGAACCATTTCAAATAACCGCTAAAGCTGATTTGTTTGTCAGCCTGGATAGCAGCACAGCCAAGGGTATTCATATGTCGCGTCTGCACTTGCTGCTCAATAGCCAGTTGGCCGGTAAAATGCTGGATTGCTCAACCGTAGAGAAACTGCTGGATGGCATGGTGAGCTCTCAGGCGGACATCAGCCAAAGCGCAAGAGTGAATCTGGATTTTGAATTATTGCTCAACAAAAAGGCCCTGCTTAGCGGTGAGTCGGGCTATCAGTCTTACCCGGTAAAACTAAAAGCCGAGAAACGAAAGGGTAATCTCAACGCCGAGCTGGAAATCACCATCCCCTATTCCAGCACGTGCCCCTGCTCGGCGTCCCTGTCACGGCAGCTATACAGTGATGCCATTGATCAGCATTTTGGCGATGCGAAAATCGATAAAGCGTCATTGCTAAATTGGGTGCAATCTGAAGCGGGATCAATTGCTACGCCCCATAGCCAGCGTTCCTATGCCTATATTCGAATTAGCCTACGTGATCACGATTGGCCGGATATTCCTACGCTCATCTCTCAATTGGAAGAGGTGATTGGTACGCCGGTGCAAACGGCGGTGAAGCGAGTTGATGAACAGGAATTTGCCCGACTCAACGCACAAAACCTGATGTTCTGTGAGGATGTGGCAAGGCGGATCAAGAGTGCCCTGGAGTCCATGTCATTCGCGGCGGATTATTGGTTCAAGGTTGAGCACCAGGAAAGCCTGCACGCCCATAACGCCGTGGTTATTGACCAAAAGGGTTCCTAGCCCGGAGTGGTATTGAGGTTATGACGATGCAAGAACAAACCGCTGTAACGATTACATTACCCGATGGTGCAACGCGTCAGTTTGATAAAGCCGTCACGGTGATGGATATCGCTACCGATATTGGCCCGGGATTAGCCAAAAGTACCCTGGCAGCCGAGGTTAATGGCGATTTAAGTGATACCTGTGACTGGGTAACTGAAGATGCCAATGTCCGCATCATTACGCCAAGGGATGCAGAAGGTGCTGATATTATCCGCCACTCCTGCGCCCACCTGTTAGGCCAGGCGGTTAAGCAACTTTATCCGAGCGCCAAAATGGCGATTGGGCCGGTCATCGAAAACGGCTTTTATTATGATATTGCCTTCGAACGTCCCTTTACCCCGGAGGATCTGGAGGCCATTGAAACACGAATGCGTGAATTGATAGACACGCATTATGATGTTGAAAAGCGTGTGCTGCCGCGAGACGAGATCGCTGACCTTTTTGCCGAACGGGGTGAGAGCTATAAACAGCAGCTGATTGAGGATATGCCTGATGAGAGCCATTTGGCCGCTTACGTCCATCAGGAATATGTTGACATGTGTCGAGGCCCGCATGTGCCCAATACCCGCTTTTTGAGCAATTTTAAGTTAACAAAAACTTCCGGCGCCTACTGGCGTGGTGATGCTAACAACGAACAGCTGCAACGCATCTATGGCACCGCCTGGAGCACTCCCAAAGAATTGAAAGCCTATTTAAATAGACTGGCTGAAGCGGAGAAGCGTGATCATCGCCGTCTGGGTAAGGAGCAGGGACTTTTTCAATTTAACGAGCAGGCGCCGGGTTCCGTTTTTTGGCTCAATAAGGGGTGGACCCTTTTTCAGCAGCTCATTAATTACATGCGCCGTCGCCAGCAGCAGGCGGGTTACGAAGAGGTCAACACCCCGGACATGATGGATAAAAGTCTGTGGGAGCTGTCCGGACATTGGCAAAAGTACCGTGACCACATGTTTACCACACAAACTGCAGATGAGCGGACGCTGGCCCTGAAACCCATGAGTTGCCCGGGCAGTGTGCTGGTGTATAAAAACGAGCTGAAAAGTTACCGCGACCTGCCAATTCGCATGGCTGAGTTTGGCAAGGTGCATCGCTATGAGCCATCCGGCACCTTACACGGGCTGATGCGGGTGCGCCACTTTACCCAGGATGACGCCCATATTTATTGTACTTCCCAGCAGGTACAGGACGAGTGCCGCAACATCATCGAACTGGTACTGGATATTTACCGGCAGTTTGGTTTTGATTCGGTGCGGATCAAACTTTCGACTCGCCCAGAGGGACGCATGGGCAGTGATGCAGACTGGGATTTATTGGAAGCGGCGCTGGTTGAGTCGCTTGATTCACTTGCGCTGGGTTATGAGCTGAACCCTGGCGAAGGCGCCTTCTACGGACCGAAGCTGGAGTTTGTGCTTCAGGATTCCATTGGCCGTGACTGGCAGTGTGGCACGCTGCAGGTGGACATGAATCTGCCAAACCGTTTTGAACTGGAATATGTCGATGAAAACGGACAGCGTCAGGCCCCGGTATTATTGCACCGCGCGCTGTTTGGTTCTCTGGAGCGATTCATTGGCATACTCATTGAGCATTATGCGGGTAAATTACCAGCCTGGCTTGCCCCTGTGCAGGTGGCAGTGGTGACAATTTCAGAACAATTCAGTGATTACGCGAGGACGGTCAAGCAACTGCTAGAGCATGCCTCACTACGGGTTGAGCTCGATATTTCCAGAGAGAAAGTCGGCTATAAAATTCGTCAGCAGACTTTGAAGCGTGTGCCCTTTATGCTGATTATTGGCGCCGAGGAGGTAGAAACCGGTCAAGTAAGTTTGCGTTTACTTAATGGTGATAACCTCGGCACCTATTCGCTGGAAAGCGCCGTTGAATACCTGATTCAAGCGACTATTGCCCCTGATCTGAGAGACTCTGACCTTGCCTTGAAAGACGCTATGAACACCTTAAAATCAAAGTAGAAATCACAGAAAGTCTATTACCCTTTCTGTGTGCTTATAGCAAACAACTAAACGGATTGAGTAATGACTCAAAAGCGCTGCATCCAGCCTCTGAGACTTGCCCACAGCAGTCGCAAACTGCTTGTAGCGCTATAAGTAATTGCCGCTTACTCTCGGTACAAACAATCGACTTTTAAATGCCTTAACTTTTAATGCGATTCGCATAAAAATGGCCGCCGCTTTAATTTCAATTGAACGCTAGATGGCGCGATATCAATAAGATCAATATCAGGTATTGCAGCAGTATTACTAGTCACTGAAAGCTTTTTGGGGAAGTGGCTACACCAGATACCTAGTAACACTGTTGCTGCAATTCTTTTGCGGTGATCACGCCTTAGCCTTAGGGGTTGCCACCGACGAATAAATAAAGATTTTGTAGACAATCAACCGATTAAAAACTGGCCTTTTCTATTAATTTAAGGGCGGTATTACGGTAAATACCGGTATTAGCAACATGGGCGTTGTCTTCCTTGAATTTCCCCCACTTCGCCACTTCACGGGCCGGATAAACTTTTTTATTAATCGGATATTCCATGCTCAGCTTGGCATACAACACTTGAGGGGATTTAGTTGTCAGCCATTCCATAAAATCAATCGCTTGCACTTTATTTGGTGCATTTTTTATCACGCCTAGGCCGGTGATATCCATCTGGACACCATGTCCCGTTTGATCAGGCCAAAATAGTTTTAGCGCGGTATCGGTTTTTTCACGTTTAAATCGAGCGTAATAATAGGCGTTGATAATGCCGACATCACATAGTCCATTATCAATGGCCTCAATCACCTCTAAATCATCTTTTAGCGGTGACATGGCAAGATTAGCTATCCAACCATCCAGGGTTACCGCTGTTCGATCTTCACCGAAATGCCCGACCAACATCGCAATCAATGATTGAGTATATTCATCATTGAATCTGCGAAGACACAGGTTCTCTCTCCATTTTGGGGATGCTAACCCTGAATAACTATTCAGCTCACTCTCGGAAACATATTCCGGGTTATAAACAATAGCCTGAGCCCTTTTTGAAAAAGCGAACCAGTCTTTTTGGGTCGATCGAAAATGCGAAGGCACATTGCGCTCCAGAGTTTTTGACTGAACCGCTGATAACAGCCCTTTTTCCGATGCCTGCCAAAAATTAGCCGCCCCCGCGACTAATAACAGATCAGCTTTGCTGTCATCACTTTCAGTCTCTATACGTGAAATCAAAGACGGGGCTGAACTGACTAAATAACGTACAGCAACCCCTGTTTCACGTGAGTACTCATCAAACAGGGGGGTTATGTAACTCGCGTTTTTAGAGGAGTACACAAACAGCTCATTGTCTGCATACACCTTGGGTAGAAAGGTCAGCAGCGCAACCAGGCAGGTAATTTTAATATTTGCCGTCATAATTCCGAGTATCGCTATAGTAAGTTTAAAAATAGTACTGCTAGGATGGCGTTGCCCACTGGCGAATCAGGTTGTGGTATGTACCACTCAAATTAACAACTTCTTGATGCGCCTCCCCTAATTCAGCAGCCAGCTGTTGCACAGAGCGATCCAGCTCAAACAGAATTTGACGTTGCTGGGCATCCTTCACCATGCTTTGAAGCCAGAAAAAAGAGGCCATTCTGACACCGCGTGTAACCGGAGAAACTTGATGCAGGCTGGTCGACGGATAAAGCACCATGTCTCCCGCAGGCAGTTTGACCGTCTGGGTTCCGTATTGAGTTTCAATGCTTAACTCACCGCCATCGTACTCGTCAGGATCAGACAGAAATAAGGTGGCCGACAAATCGGTACGTAACGTCTGCTTGGTCCCCGGTATCTGCATTAACGATCCGTCAATATGGGCACCATAGGTTTGCGCTTCGCAATAACGATTAAATTTTGGCGGGTAAATTTTGTCCGGTAACGCAGCAGACACAAATATCGGATTTTGAGACAAAACCCGAAGTATATGATTGCCCAGACTCATTGCTGGCTCCTTTGTGTCATCCAGCTGCTGATTCTTTTTTACATGACGTGCGATAGATCCTGCCGTGCTAGTACCGTCTTGCCAATCAGCCTTATCTAAATATGTCCGGAACTGCCCCACTTCGTCAGGAGAAAGCACCTGTGGTATTGAAACTAACATTCGGCTATACCTCCAACTGCCTATGCAACTTAGTCGCTTTGATATCCTCAATGCTGACGCAACCAGTTGTAGCCATGCACAGCTCTAACTCCTGTCTGAGTAATTTCAGCATATGAGCAACTCCTAGCGCACCAGCAACAGCCAAGGCATACACTTGTAATCGGCCGATTAAAACAGCATCAGCGCCCAGAGCTATGGCTTTAAAAATATCAGCTCCCGAGCGAACACCACTATCCAGAAGCAAGGGGTATTCATTGCCTACCTCCTGACGAATTGCTGGTAACATCGCAAGGCTGGCTGGCACGCAATCAATGGTTCTTCCACCATGGTTGGAGACAACAATTCCAGCAACACCTAATGCTTTTAATTCACCGGCATCGCCAGCATCAAGTACACCTTTCACCAACACTGGCAAAGGGCTAACCTCAATCAGCTTTTTAAGTTGTTGCCGTGTCAGGGTATGTTGAGCGTAACATTGAAAAATATGATTTTGTCCGGCCGGCATCGCCGCAGGTTCACTGGCCTGCTGATGAATCAGGTTGGCGGGTAGGATGTCATTAGGTAGCCGAAATCCGGCTCGCATAGCCCGAATACTAGGCGTCTGAACAGCTGCATCAAGCGTCACGACAATGGCACGATAACCCGCCTGAGCGGCACGATGAACTAACGCAAAAGTATCCTCATCACGCGCCTGAAAATAAAGCTGGAACCAGCGCTCTTGACCCGCTCGTTTGGCAACCCTCTCCAGAGTTGCTGAGGATAATGTGCTGACAACCATACAGGTGTCTGTTGACTCGGCTGCATAGGCAGTAGCAATTTCCGCCTCAGAGTGAACAAGCGCCTGATAGGCAACTGGTGCCAGTAAAACAGGATGTGTCAGGGTCTTTCCAAGCAGGTTAAGCTGCGTATTGCCGCTGGAAACATCATGAAATAATCGTGGCACTAAGGAAAAATCTGCAAACACCTCCCGGTTTTTATGTAATGTCACATCATGTTCGCTACCACCAGCAATATAAGCAAAACGATCAGCGGCAATAAAACTCGGTGCCAACTGCTCGTAGTCACTGGCACACACTATGTCCGCAGGAATATGATCTAACGGCGTTAAGGTTGTTTCTTTGCTATCCATGTCTATATCAGCAATATTTGTTTAAAGTGGGCGAGGCAGCTCAACCTGCTACCCCGCCGATACAAAGGTTTATCGATGCTTAAAAGCTATACTGCATCGTTAACTGCGCATTTCTACGGTCACCCATGTAAGTAAACGAGCCGGAGCGATAAGCAGCCAGGTAGTAATCTTCATCAAGAACATTACCAACGTTCAGGCGAATCAACATATCGCGGTTAACCTGATAAGAGGCGAACAGGTCTAACACCGTATATTCCGGCACTTCCATATCTTCGTTAGCCGCGCTATCAGGTTGCCCTGTAAAACGCACACTTTCGTAAGTTGCCGTGCCACCAAAGGCAAACTTAGGCGTCGCTTGATAGCGTAAATGCAGAGAAGCAGACTTATCCGCAAAGTTGGCCAATGTTTTGCCTTCATTATCGGGGTTAATAGACTTCAAGACTTTAGCGTTCATAATGGTTACGCCCGCTTGAGCACTTAGCTTCTCGGTCAAATTACCGGCCAATCCCAGCTCAAAACCTTCGACCTCATTCTCACCTGTGTTCAGGGTTCCTAAAGTGCTATATGAGTTACCTGAAGGCTGCTCCATAACATCCGTTTTAGTAATCCGGAACAGGGCTGCTGTAGCCAACAACTTGTTATCATTGAAACGCCACTTAGTACCCAGTTCCCAGCTATCAGTCTTTTCAGGCCCACCTAAGCTAGGGTCGCTACCATCCACACAAATACCACCATAACCACAGCTTGTTCCCACATCTGACTCACCACCATTCAGGTTGGTTGCTGTCGAGAAGCTGGCATAAACATTGGCATTGGGAGTAATTTTAAAACTTGCTCCCAAGTGGCCATTCCAGAAACCATCTTTATCCTTAAAGTCAGTTGGAACACTGGGTAAGGGGCCGCCTCGGCCATCGGGGTCGAAATTCGCAGTTGTTTTATAGTCGTAATAGTCGTAACGCAGGCCACCGAATGCCGTCCACTTATCATTCAGGTCGACCGTATCCATCAGGTAAATAGAGGTGGTTTTGATATTCCAGTCGGAATCTTCGTCGCCTTTGGTAACACTACGTTGTAACAGGTTATTAATACCGGCCACTTCATTACCATTGGAATCAATGATGCAATAGCCGGCCCCTGGGCCACCTCGACCTACGGTAAAACAATTGGTTGCACCATTTGCGGTATTCTCATAAACACCGTTCAATACGCTATGGTCGCTATATTCGAGACCTAATACCAACTCATGATTCATGCCGCCAATTTCCTGATTGGTCAAGAAATTGAGTTGATTGGCAAAATACTCGACTTCCTGCCAGCCCTGGTGGGTACTGACCCCAATTGAATCAAAGCCATTGGTATCAGCGGTAGCGTCAGCTAATGTTGGGTAACCTGTAGTACCGCGCGCACCTGTTGCCAAATAGCCATTATCGGTTGTGCCATAGCGCGTCAAGTTGACAATGCGTGACTGCGGGTTGAGCTCATAACCAACCCGCAAGGTTAGCGTATCTACCTGGGATTCCAGGAAGTCTTCATCCTGAACGTAAACAGGGATGTCTTTTACTGGCTTACCCGTTCTACTATCAATATAGGTGCCTAAATCGGGTTTATCTTCACCATCAAAATGATAGTAGTCCGCTGTAATTTCCAGTTTATCCGTTGGTGAGTGGGAAATAGAAAAAGCGGCACCCTGGCGATCACGATCGGCAGGAGAGCGATCGGGTACATCTTCCTGAGCGTGCAGTAAGTTAACCCGTACAGCCGTGTCATAGTTAATTACTTTGTTCACATCCAATGTCAGACGGTGATGATCGTCGGTGCCAATGCCGGCAGACACTTTATTAAAGTCGTACTCTGTACTTGCGCGTTTAGTCGCCGAGTTAACAGCACCACCAGTCGTGCCACGTCCTGCAAAGCTGGAACTTGGGCCCTTACTAATTTCGACCTGCTCAACAGCAAAGCTTTCACGGATCGTCATGCCAGGATCACGTAAGCCGTCAACAAAGATATCGCTACGTGCTTCATGGCCTCGAATGATATAGCGATCACCAAAAGCGTTACCATTTTCGCCCGTGCCCAGGGTAATACCTGGTTGTCCATCCAGAATTTCGCGCAAATCGCTACGACCGGTATCTTCAATTTCAGCCGCCGTTAAAACGGTAATAGTTTGTGGTGTTTCAGCAACTGAACGGGTTCGGCGTGGATCTGACACACGGTCAGCAAGGTAAGGGGTGCCAGGAACAGCATAAGGATTAGTATCCGGAGTGACAGACTCCTCGATAGTCAGCTTGTCCAAAGCAATTTTATTTTCTTCCGCAGTCGCAGCACCGGCAACCAGCGCACCTGAAATTGCCAGCGCCAGTGTGCTGGGCGCAAAGCCGCCAGATTTATTGGGTTGTCGAAGATAGTCCTGCGGATTCTCGGTTTGTTTTTTTGACATGCTGTCTCCTAAAACAGTTTACGGGTAGGGTTTAACGAAAATTCCACCGGTAAGGTGAGCACTAACTCGCGATCACTCAGCTCACGTGGAACAGGTGGAAATGGACTAGCTCTAAGCAAAATATTCTTGGTTTCTTCATCTAATCGAGCATCCCCAGAGCTCTTCACAATCTCGGAACTTCGTACACGTCCATTTTTCTGGATGACAAATTTCACCGTGACAACACCGGTCACACCGTCTTTTCTTGCACTGCGCGGGTAGCGCTTAAATTTAGCGATACGTGCCATAACTTTGGTCAGATAGCTTTGCCTGACGGCGGGATTACCACCGGTTTCAAGTCGCTCTCCAACACCCGTTGCCAGCGTTGTAGGATTGCTTTCTTTGTCCTCGGCTTTATCTTTATCTGAGCTATCCCTTTCCTGTTGCACTGGCTGAACCGGCTGCTTATCAACCACTTTTTCAGTGCTATCGCCGGGCTCTGGCTCTGGCTCTGGCTCTGGCTCTGGCTCTGGCTCTGGCTCTGGCTCTGGCTCTGGCTCTGGCTCTGGCTCCGACATTTCTGCCGAACGATGGTCAGAAGCCTCGGTGAAAGTACCGGCTAAACCAACGCTCACCTGTAGCCCATCCTGACCTTCAGCAACCGCACCCTCTGTGTTATCAACGGCATAAAACCATGGCAAAGCGATAGCCAGATGTAACGCGATAGCACAAGCCAGGCTAATCACTATTTGCTTTTTGGTGATCACGATTGATTCGCCGTGGCAATGCTAAGCTGCTGAATACCCAGCTGCCCGACTATTGCTAATACGGGATCTAGCGCTGATGCCGGCAGGTCACGATGAACGTGACAGATAATCGCGGTTTCTGCTGTTAACACGAATTTGCCAAGGTGCTCACTCAAGCTGCCCTCAACAGTCTGGTCATTAACAAAATAGCGACCGTTGGCATCAATTTTTATTTCAACTCGCGTTTCACTGAGCGCTGTTTTACTACTTGATACGGGGATTTGTAGAAGCTCGGACCTGGCTTCGATTTGCCCAGCGAGCATAAAAAATATCAGTAGTAAGAAGACGATATTTATCGCCGGAATCATGCTGTCATCCAGCTTGTTTTTACGAGCCGAATTATGGTTAATATCCAGCAATTTCATGACGTTACCGATTTAGCGAGTTTTAAATTACTAATACCGGATTGACGGATTTGGTCGATCAGTTTTACAAGTCGCTGAACACGAATGTCAGCGCTGGCAGCCACAATGACTTGATCACCGGACTGGGCGTATGTATGCAGCTGCTCAATAAAATCAGAGCTGTCACTCTGGTAACGGATGCCCTCAATAACGACAGCGCCGTCAGCATCAAGAAAGAGTTTTTTAATCTCGCTGTCCTGCTGATGTTGTTGCTGCCCAGGCAAGGCCGTCGTAATGTCGATCTGCTTGGTGCGATTGAATGTTGAAGACAACATAAAAAACAGCAACAGGATAAAAACCACGTCAATCAGGGGCGTAATACTGATCAGCTGCTTACGCTGACGAACAACCTCAAGCAGCATTTTGACGAGCCTTATCTTCGCTTGAGGCCAGCTTTAAAGACTTATCAACATAAGCGGTAAAAACCTGAGTAACCGCATCGTTAAGCGTTTCTGCGACACGCTCTGCTTTACGATCCAGCCAGCTGTGGGCGGCAGCAACAGGTATTGCCACTGCCAAACCTGCTGCTGTTGTCAAAAGTGCCTGCCAAATCCCCCCCGAAAGCACCGAGGGGTCGACTTGATTACCAGCTGCTTCCATTTGCTGAAAAGCGATAATCATACCCAGTACAGTTCCCATCAGTCCGAGCAGAGGACTTAAGCTGGCAATGACTTCAAGGGGGCGCAGGAGCGCGCGTTGTTGATTAATAAAGTCATTCGCTCTGCGGCTCAATTCAGCCTGCAATATCGATGTGTCACGCTTGCTTAAGACACCTTCCATGGCATAACGCACGATATTATTAATCGCGTGATCTTTGCGCAGCGCCAACCTGGCAGCATCGTGATCATTGTTTCGCCAATAGGCTAAGCTGGCTGTTACTGCCCGTGTATTTTCTGGCCGCTGCCGGGCAATTTGCCAAAGCTTCAGCAAAACAATGGTCAAGGCGCAAACCGACAAAGCAATCAGTATCCATACCACTGGCCCACCAATATCAATCAGCTGAAACATTTGATCCATGTAATGACTGCCTTGATCTGCAACGACATTTTCTAACGGCTCAATGACACCTTCTTTCATATCACTCAAGGCTGTGTGTTCTACCTGCTCCACTCCGTTGTCGTTTACTAAATCGCCAGCGGGCCTGGTAACGCTAGGGGCAAGTTCTTCACCGCTAAGCTGATTATCCGGAGCCGCTAGGGAGTTACCTGTATCCAAACCTGTCTCGTTGTTATTCATATACCGTGCTGCTTCTGTTGGAAACTTTAATGATAACGATTATCATTAGCCTCAAGATTCGTATTTGCGCGCACTTTAAAGCCTTCCCTGTTAAAAACGCGTTAACACGACCACCAAAATAAAAAATGTGAACGTTATTGCTTATCTGCGAGTGAAAAGAGGATTTGAAGCATGCTGAATGTGCTCATAGTGGAAGATGACAAAGATCTGGCTTCCTCTGTTATTGACCACTTAGAAATCGATGGAGTGACCTGCGATTATGCGTCCAATGGCGTTGAGGGCTATTCCTTGATTGATAGGAACAACTATCAAGTCATCGTGATGGATATCAATATGCAAGAAATGGACGGACTAACCCTGTGCCAAAAAATAAGAGCTCGAGGCAATGACACCCCGGTGCTCATGCTCACTGCCAGAAATACACTGTCCAATAAAGTGGAGGGCTTCAGTGCTGGCGCCGATGATTATCTGGTTAAACCCTTTGAAGTTGAGGAATTATTGTTAAGGCTACATGCGCTTTCCGGGCGTCGAAGCGGACAGGCATCGCTACTAAAAACAGGGAATTTAAGCCTCAATTTGAACAATCGTACTGGCACGATCAATGACGAGCCGATCAAGCTGACGCCGACGACATTTAAACTACTGGAAACTTTATTACGAGCCAGTCCAAACCCCGTATCGCAATCGGAACTCGTGCAACGTATCTGGGGGGATGATATTCCCGACAGCAATAAACTACGGGTTCATATCCATAAGCTTCGCAACGCACTGCGTGAAAAAAACGCTGAGCACTTACTTAAAACAGCTCCCGGCTTCGGCTTCTACATTGCCTGTTAACCTATCGAAATAAGCTACCTATTCAGCCGTGATTAAAAAAAATAGCCTTAAGAAACGCATTATTGCTAGCGCTCTGCTGCTCGGTCTCTGTATTTCATTATTACTAACCTATCAGGCCGGACAGTTTTTTCTCAAGGGCATAGATTTGAGCCGAGAAAGACACATGAGAGCAATCGCTGATTTATTACCTGATAATTCAACGACTGCGCAGTGGCTTGATTACCATGTTTCTGAAAGTTGGGATCACGTGCCAGAAAAAATAAAAAAAGCATTTCCTGTCCCCCCCAGCCAGCTAGGCGAATATCGAAAACGTTATGAGAATTGGTGGTATTTTGCACCGCCAGAAAAATTATTTGTCGTATTACTCACCATCAACAGCTCTGGTCAGCAAAGGTATGTTTCTAATATCAAGGAAAGAGGTTCGCAGCAAGTCTACCCTAAAGGGGTTTCAAGCGACCCGATGGTACAACTCGCTTTATGGGGTTTGTTTTCCATGTTGATCTTCATAACGCTTTTTTACTGGGTGTTTAAAAGCGCCGTCAAACCTGTTCAGTCCTTTTACCAGTGGGCGAGCCATCTCAACCTGCGTTCCTCAAAACCAGAGAAACCAGATTTCCAGTTTCAGGAGCTCAATCAGCTATCGAATATTATTCATGAAAGCATCGAAAATATTAGCCAAGCCCTTGAAAGAGAAAGTGATTTTCTAAGCTACGCGAGCCATGAGCTACGAACCCCAATAACCACCCTAAGAACAAGTATTACGCTACTGGATAAAATTAATCCCTGCCCAACAGATAAAGAAAGAGAAGTTCGGAGCCGAATTCAAAGATCCAGCCTAACGATGAAGGGCATCACGGAGGTTCTGCTTTGGCTCAACCTTAATGAAGATGTGAGCCTACCTTGCTCAAAGGTGAATATCGAAGAAACGGTACTCAACGCTATCGAAGAGTTGGCTTACTTACATGCAAATAAAGCCATTGAATTGACAGTAACAACGGTTCCAGGCAGCAGAAACCTTCCAGAAGCGGCTCTTAATATTGTGGTGACAAATATCGTTAGAAATGCATTCCAACACACACACAGAGGACGTGTTGTGATTAACCAAAGCCTTTCTCACATTCAAGTCATTAATAGCATCTCAATAGAACAGAGCTATACTGGCGTAGGGTTTGGCATAGGGTTAAAGCTGATTTACAAAATGGCTGGTCGACTCGGCTGGCAGGTCACCGAACGGCGGTCTGAAAGCATTAATGATATAGCAATTTATTTCTAAACGAGGTCATCACCAGTCAGGCTAAGCAACTAAATCTATTCATTCAGTCCTACGCTAGCGCTTTTGGATAATCACGCGCCACAGCCAATTGCTCAGCCAACTCAAGGACCTGTTTTCGGTCCAACCTCTCGGTACTCGCAGTCACATCATTTATCGATGATTTCAATAACTGCTCATCCCTTAGTTTATCGGCAATTTGGTTCGCCACCGACAATGCCGATGAGGATTTCACAATCTCAGAGCGCGCATAGCGTGTCCCCGTAAAGGACACATCCGACGCCCTGAGTGATGGATCACGACCAGGAATCTGCTGTGCACCATATAATGCGCTGCCGCCCACCTCCGCGGAATGGAATTGGGGAATAAATTGTGCGACATGCTCAATGGAACGTCGAGTTCGATCAGCCAATGCAACCTTGTCCCAGCGCGACGTAATTTTTGCCTCTAATTCGGTGGGTAATTGAGGTTGCGCGCTGCGCTCACAGGAGGCCGCCAAGCCACCTTTGAACAGGGTAATATCTTCTGTCATACCATGGATAATAAAATAACCTTCCGGGTAAGGCGTTAATTGTGCCATGCCGCCAGGCGTCCCACGCTCACCATAAAACACCACCTCAGGCCATACGCCCTTACAATCTGGCCATTTCGCTAAATAGGCCGCTTTAAACTCAACCATGCGTTGACGCTTAAAACCAGCCATGTCATCAAGCGTGCCGGTCCGGTAACCGCAGGCATTGACGAGATAGTCGACCGATAAGGTGTGAGAATGCTTTTCACTTGTTTCATAACAAATGTCCCAACCTTCACCCTGCTGCTGTTTTTCAACACGTTTGACGCGAGTATTAGTTAGCACAGTACAATTTTTTGACTGCTCCAGGGTCAAGCTCGCAGTCGCCCCAATACGAAAAGCACTTAAACCATACTCCTGAACCACAATAACCGGCAGCTTAAATTGATCTAGATCGACATGCTTGGCAACGGGCACCAACCAGTCATCCAGTGTCTGAGGTTCGGCGGGTAGCGGTTGCTGTGCTAAGCGCTCCAGATCTGCACGCTGATAAACTTTGAAATAATCGCTGGCTGGACCAAGCACTTCATTAGCCGGGTCTTCACGAATAATTTCAGCGTAGGCGCTTTTTAGTTTTTCCAAACGCGGCAATAAATCTCGGGGACAACCCGAATCCTGCACCGGCACACAAAAAACCGTTGGCCGAATATTGGCGGCATAGGGGTATAGACGCAGTGTATCGATGGATTGATGCAACAATGTCAGGCACTGCTGATCGGATATTTCGCGGTAAAAATTACCGCCCGCATGCAGGTGACACATGGGCGGACCATTCACCAGGCTTGGGCCCTGTTCAAACAACACCACCTCAACGCCCAGCTCAGCCAAACGTAATGCCGCCGTCGAGCCCGCAACACCCCCACCAACAATACCAACACGGCAAGCCGAATTATCGGCTGTTTTATTAAATTCGCTACTCACACTGTCTCTACAAAAATCTTCATCGTTAACGTTGGCATAACCTAACAAAATGATCGCCACATTACACAGCCTTTCAACGATATATGAATCACTTAACCTCTTTTCAACGCCAAAACGTAAATCGCCGCCGTTAGGATCACCAGGCCGATAAAATACTGTAAGGCCACTGCGACGAATTCGGCATAACACGTTTAATAAAAGCCGTCATTTTCGGTAGCCGATATAACGCCAAACAGAAGAGATTGACTGTTTCAGAGTTCGTTTTTTTGATCGCTTATCGACTGATCAACGTCGCATCTGAAACAACAAATTTGCTGACTCCATGAGCTAAATTTGACACAGATCAAACGGCTTCAAATCGGCTGATTTAAATACCCTGCAAACATTGTTTAGCGAGCAAGTTTGACTACACTCATGACATTAGCTTAACAGCTCCAAATAAATCACAGTTTATCTATTAGTTCCCAAGGAGAACCAGCAATGAGTGAAGGCCTAGTTAAAGAGAGTATGACCTCTCCAGTCACCTCCGTTTCAAGTGACACCAGCTTATCCGAAGCGCGTAAAATTATGACGGCAAAAAACATTCGCCGTTTACCTGTTGTTGATAACGACGTATTAGTTGGCATCGTTTCTTTTACGGATGTCTTACAAGCCAAGCTGGCTAAATCAACCACCATGGATATTTTGGATCTGAGCCAACAGGTGCTAACCATGCAAGTGGCAGATGTCATGTCAAAGCAGGTTATTTCAATTGAACAGACGGCAACCATTGCTGAGGTCGCGGCCATTATGCTGGAGAAAAAAATCAGCGGTGTGCCGGTTACCGATAACGGCAAACTGGTTGGCATGATTACCGAATCTGACCTGTTCCGCCTATTGGCAATCGAAGGTCGCTACCTGTCAATTCATCAGCAGCACCTACACGGCCATTAAGACGAATAAAATAACGTCCCTGAACCAAAAAGCCCTGCGTTGCAGGGCTTTTTTTTGCCGTTCTCTTGCTCCCACATCAAACAAAGCATAGTTTTTCACGACACCCATCAAATTGTTGATGAGCAAATTTTTGCTCCCTTTCATGATCGTTCTAAACGCTTCTCCACAGCCTCTCTTTTTGAACGCTAGATCAAGATTATCTGATCATCACTGTCTAGCCATATTTCATGACTTGATCAAAAACGGGACTGGTAACTGACATTAGCGACAACGGAGCTCTCGAGATCACCCAAAACATATTAAGAACTTGATTACAATCAAGCCCCCTGAAAAACCCCATTGTTAAGATGGCGCCTGCGACAATTTGTCGCACCCCTTTTATCTCATCATGCAGGTTTTTTAAAATGGATTTTACCAGGCGGACTTCGCGACTGAGGGCAATGATTGCTTTCATCTTTATGGCGCTGATTATGTGCAAACAGGCTGTCGCTATGGTGCCTGTCCCAGAGTCTCAGCAGCTCGATATCATCAGTGAAGCGCTACCCAACATTACCCGTATTAGCGATAAAATATCGTTGGATGATGGCAAGCTATTAATACGCAAGCTTTATAACGACGATGACGTTATCGGCTACGCTTTCAATACGAACGATGTCGTCAACATCCCCACCTATTCCGGCAAACCCATCAACAGTCTGATTGTAATGGATCCGGACGGTAAGCTGGTTAGCGCCAATATTCTGGAGCACCATGAACCGATTCTGCTTGTGGGCATTCCTGAACAAAAACTATTCGATTTTGCCAAACAATATCAAGGGCTCAATGTCACCGCTAAAGTACGCGTAGGTGCCGGTAACAATGAAGATTTTATTAATGTCGATGTCATATCCGGTGCCACCGTTACGGTCATGGTGGTCAACGAAGCCATTATGCGCTCGGCACAAAAAGTCGCTCGCGCCCTGGGTATTGCGGGTCTGACGAAAGAAAATAAAGCGCCACCCGCCACGATAAAAACCGACCTTTATAAAAAAGCCAACTGGCAGACCTTAACCGGTGATGGATCCATTCGACGCCTGAAACTGGTCGAAGCGGATATCGATAAAGCCTTTGAGGGCACCAAAGCAGCCACCAAGGGCGACCCAGACCCAGGCACTCAACAAAATCTGTTCATTGACCTTTATTACGCGCCCCTCAATATACCAACGATTGGCAGAAACCTGCTGGGAGACGAGCAATATAACTGGCTGATGAGCGACTTGAATGAGGGTGATCAGGCGATCGTGGTCATGGCACAAGGCCAGTATTCATTCAAAGGCAACGGTTATGTCCGTGGCGGTATTTTTGACCGCACCCAATTACAGCAATCCGGCAAAGTGATCAGCTTCCACGATACGGATTATCACCGCCTTAATGATGTGTACATTGAGGGCTTCCCTGGCCTCAGGGAAATGGCAATTTTTATCGTTCGAGATCAGTACGAATTTGATCTTGGTACTGAGTGGCAGCTGGAGCTATTGGTTCGCCGCCAGGTCGGTGCACTGGATAGCGTGTTCACCAGTTTCTATGGCGACTATTCAACCCCTGAACAGTATATCCTGCGCCCCGAGCCCGTCGCAGAACCGGAACCGGAAGCGCTATGGGTTTCTATCTGGAAAGAGCGTGCCTTCCAAATTGCCGTTCTGGTGATCGCACTTACTTTTCTGTTTGTTGTAATCTTTATTCAGGACTTTCTTGTCCGCTACCCCCGCCTTATGCACGGTATTCGTCGTGCTTACCTGGCATTTACTGTCGTTTTCATCGGTTGGTACGCTCTCGGCCAATTATCGGTGGTCAACGTATTTACCTTCGTACATGCGCTACAGGGTGATTTCCAATGGGAACTTTTCCTGCTTGATCCGATGTTGTTTATCCTCTGGGGCTTTGTAGCAATGACCATGCTGCTGTGGGGACGCGGTATCTTTTGCGGCTGGCTATGTCCGTTTGGCGCGCTTCAGGAGCTCATCAATGAAGCCGCCCGCGCCCTCAAAATCCGGCAGTTCGAACTACCCTTCTATCTGCACGAACGCCTGTGGGCATTAAAATATGTGGTTTTGCTTGCACTGTTTGCGGTTTCACTGGAATCACTGGCCGAAGCCGAGCGCTACTCTGAAATCGAGCCCTTTAAAACGACCTTCCTACTGAAATTCCAGCGCGACTGGGCCTTTGTTTTTTACGCCGCTTTTTTGCTGGGAATCAATATTTTCACTCGCAAAGTTTACTGTCGCTACGTTTGCCCGCTGGGGGCCGCGCTGGCGATTCCCGCCCGTCTGCGTTTATTTGACTGGCTGAAGCGTCGCAAAGAATGCGGCAACCCCTGCCAGTTATGCGCCAAGGAATGTGAAATTGGCGCCATTCATCCTGACGGTAAGATCAATGCCAACGAATGCCATCAATGCCTGGATTGCCAAGTGACTTACTACCGGGAAGACAAGTGCCCGCCATTAGTGGTCAAAAACCGCAGAAAGAAAAAGAAACAGGAGGCCGCCATCAACGATATACCAAGCGTGGATATTACCGATGCAGCCTTACCGAAAAGCGCGTAATTTTTTGTTACACACCGAGAATTCCTCTTTAAGGAGATCAACACCATGATAGATCCAAAAGATAAAAATTTACCTGAAATTGACACCGAAGACCCCAAGGCGAGCGAACATGTCAACCTCAGTCGCCGTTTGTTTTTAGGTGGTTCTGCCGCGCTGGTTGGCGCAGCTGGCGCCATCACGACCGGTGTGGGCTCAGCGTTGGCTCCAACCACCGCTCAAGCAGCTAATGCCAGTAGTTCACACCACACCGTAGGGTTAGGCGAACTGGACGAGTACTATGGTTTTTGGAGTGGTGGCCACTCCGGTGAGGTTCGTATCCTTGGCCTACCATCAATGCGGGAGTTAATGCGTATTCCTGTGTTTAATGTCGACAGCGCCACCGGTTGGGGCCTCACCAATGAGTCTAAAGAAGTACTGGGTGAAAACGCACCATTGACCGGCGACTGCCACCACCCCCACATGTCAATGACCGATGGTCACTATGACGGTAAATATATTTTCATCAACGATAAGGCAAACACCCGCGTTGCCCGTATTCGTGGTGACATTATGAAAACCGACAAAATCACCACGGTTCCTAACTGTCAGGCTATACATGGTTTACGTGTGCAGAAGGTACCACACACCAAGTACGTTTTCGCAAATGCTGAATTCCGCATGCCGCACCCAAACAATGGTTTGAACATGGATGATATTGCTGGCTACTACACCATGTTTTCCGGTATCAATGCGGAAACCATGGAAGTGGATTGGCAGATTATCGTTGACGGTAACCTGGATAACACCGATGCCGACTACACCGGCAAATATGCATTCTCTACCTGTTATAACTCTGAAGGCGCTATTGATCTGGCTGGCTCCATGCGCAATGAGCGTGACCATCTGGTAATCTTCAATATTCCTCGAATTGAAGCGGCCGTTAAAGCTGGTAAATTCCAAACACTTGGCGACTCTAAAGTTCCTGTTCTGGACGGCCGTAAAGGCTCCCAGCTGACACGTTACGTGCCTACACCTAAAAATCCTCACGGAATTAATACCGCGCCTGGCGGCAAATACGCTGTAGCCAACGGCAAACTGTCACCGACAGTAACTGTTTACCAGCTGGATAAATTTGATGCGCTGTTTGCTGACAAAATCAAACCACGTGACACGGTCGTTGCCGAGGTTGAGCTTGGTTTAGGGCCTCTTCATACAGCTTTTGATGGTAAGGGTAACGCCTTTACGACACTATTCATCGACAGTCAGGTATGTAAATGGAACATCGACAAAGCGATCAAAGCCTATAACGGCGAAGAGGTTGATTACATTGTCGAAAAACTGGATGTGCATTACCAGCCTGGTCACAACCACACCACCATGGGTGAAACCCGTGATGCCGACGGCAAATACCTGGTTTCATTACAGAAATTCTCAAAAGACCGTTTCCTGCCTTGCGGTCCACTGCATGCAGAGAATGATCAATTGATTGATATTTCCGGGCCTAAAATGAAGTTGATACACGACGGCCCCACCTACGCAGAACCACACGATTGTATGATCGTACACCGTTCAAAAGTTAAAACGCGTAAACTATATGACCGTAAAGACCCAAGCTTCGCGTCCACAGTAGCCATGGCCAAAGCTGACGGCGTTACATTGGAAACCGATAACAAAATTATCCGCAATGGCCAAAAAGTCCGCGTTTATATGACCTCGGTAGCACCGAGCTATGGCATGAATGAGTTTAAAGTAAAGCAGGGGGACGAGGTGACTGTGATCATCACCAACCTTGACCAGATCGAAGACGTATCCCACGGCTTCTGTATGGTGAACCACGGTGTGCAGATGGAAATCAGTCCTCAGCAAACCGCCTCCATCACCTTTATGGCTAATGATCCGGGTGTACACTGGTTCTACTGCAATTGGTTCTGTCACGCCCTCCACATGGAAATGCGTGGCCGCATGCTGGTCGAACCGGCATAATTTCTAGACTGTAACCAATCGCCACCGTCTGACGTTGTTAACCAAACCAGACGGTGGCTCCTTTAATGTTGATGAGTTATCTATGGGATTACTGGTGGTTTTATTAAGCAGTCTGGTTGCTATGGGCGCAGCTCTCATTGCACAGGCTGACGATATCAGTGTTTCCCCTCAGGATGACTTACAAGCACAGATCAACGGCGCCCAAGCCGGAGACCGGCTGATTTTAGAAGCGGGCCTGTATCGGGGTAATTTCGTTCTCACCCAAAGTGTCGAACTAGTCGGCAAAAACGCCGCTATTATTGATGCTGGCAACAACGGACATGCACTGAAAGTCGAGGCGCGTGACACCGTTATCAATGGGTTACGTATCCAGAACTGGGGCACTAACCTCACCAACCTCGACGCAGGTATTTTTGTTACTCCACAAGCTGACAACACACGCATTACCAACAATTATTTTCAGGGTGGTGGCTCAGGTATCTGGGTTGATACGTCGCCAAACATAAAAATCATCGCCAATAAAATTGAAGGCGATCTGTCGCTTCGCTCCTCAGACCGCGGCAATGGTATCCACCTCTTCAACGTCAGCGGCGCACTGGTTCAGGACAATGAGGTTTGGCACAGCCGTGATGGCATCTACATCGACACCAGTAACGGCAATGAATTAATCGGCAACTACCTGCACGACCTCCGTTACGGCGTACACTACATGTACAGCTATCGTAACCTGATCAAAAATAACATCACTGAAAACACCCGCACCGGTTATGCGCTGATGCAATCGAAGTACCTGCGTGTCATTGGAAACCAGTCAAAAAATGATGCGAACTACGGTATTTTGATGAATTACATCACCTATTCCACGCTTGAGAATAACCGCGTTGAAGGTGTGAAAAATACCAGACACCCCCACATGAAAAAGCAAAGCTCAGGTAGATCCTCGCTGGAAGGTAAAGCGCTGTTCATTTATAACTCCCTATTCAATAAGTTTTATAACAACCTGTTTGCAGACAGCGACATGGGCATTCACCTCACCGCCGGCTCTGAAAACAACGCCCTCACCGGTAACGCCTTTATTGGTAACAAACAGCAGGTAAAATACGTTGCTACCCGTATGCAGGACTGGTCTCATGAGGGGACGGGCAATTACTGGAGCGACTACCTGGGCTGGGATATGGATGGCGATGGCATTGGCGATGTGCACTACGAGCCTAATGACAGCGTTGACCAGCTACTGTGGAAATACCCCTCCGCCAAACTGTTACTCAATAGTCCAGCCGTAGAAACCCTGCGCTGGGTACAGCGTCAATTTCCCGTTCTGGCTGCCCAGGGCGTGATTGACAGTCGCCCACTGATGCGCATTCCGGAACAGTTGGCAGAACCACCCCAGTCCCATCAAACCGCCGCCATAGCAGAGCCATTACATGAGCAATAGCCCGATCGTTGAATTACAGCAGGTCGAAAAAAAATACCAGGACGTGACCGCTGTCCAGCAACTCAACCTGCATCTGAATCAGGGCGAAGTACTGGGCCTGTTCGGTCACAATGGTGCTGGCAAAACGACCACCATTAAGTTAATTCTCGGACTAATCGGCGCCAGCTCTGGGCAGGTTCGTGTTTTCGGCGAAGACCCTACTCACCGCGAAGCGCGCCACCTTCGCACTAAACTTGGCTTCCTACAGGAGAACGTCAGCTTCTACGATCAGCTGACCGGTTTGGAGATCTTGCAATACTTTGCTCGATTAAAGGGCGTACCAAGAAAAACCTGCCCGGAGCTTCTACAACAGGTTGGCTTAAGTGATGCGGCCAAACGTCGTGTCAAAACCTACTCAAAGGGTATGCGTCAGCGTCTCGGTTTAGCACAGGCACTGCTGGGAGAGCCAAAGCTACTGCTGCTGGATGAGCCCACGGTTGGCCTCGACCCGATTGCCACTCAGGATTTTTATGGCCGTATCGACATGCTTAAACAGCACGGTTGTACAGTCATTCTCTGCTCACATGTTTTACCAGGCGTCGAAAAATACATCGACCGCGCGCTGATCATGGGGCATGGAAAATTACTGGCCGAAGGCAGCATTAACGACCTGCGCCACCAGGCCAACCTGCCCGTGACCTTCCACCTGCAAGGCAACTACGGTGCCTTACCTGAATCACTGGCCGCCAAAGCGCACAAACATAGCAACGGCACGCAGCTGGAGGTATCTCTCAGCGAAAAAATGCCCACACTGCAACAACTCGCCCGCTTACCAGGCCTGGAAAATATGGATATGCACCTGCCTTCACTAGAGAACCTTTACACCCATTTCATTGATACCCATAAGGGGCTGGAGGCTGCGCTATGAACGCTATTTTTGCAGTCGCCAACAAAGAATTTCATGACGGCCTACGCAACCGCTGGGTACTATCGATCTGTATTATTCTGGCAGTACTAGCCATGGGTTTAGCTTATTTTGGTGCGGCTGCAGCGGGCAAAGTGGGCTTCACTTCACTATCCAGTACCATCGTCAGCCTTGCCAGTCTGGCGGTGTTTATTATCCCGTTAATTGCGCTGATGCTCGCCTACGACGGCATTGTCGGTGAGGATGAAAGCGGAACATTGCTGCTGCTCATGACCTATCCGCTGTCACGTTGGCAGTTATTACTCGGTAAAATGGCTGGTCAGGGTGCCATCATGGCCTTTTCAACAGTCATCGGCTTTGGCTCATCCGCCATCATGATGGGACTATTCTCAAATACCGCTTGGTCAGAGCTAATCGTGCCCTATCTTATTTTCATCCTGTCTGCAGTACTACTGGGTTGGATTTTTATTGCAATCGCCTATGTCATCAGTACGTCAGTATCTGAAAAGTCCAAAGCGGCAGGCATCGCTCTGATTGTGTGGTTTTTGTTTGTACTGGTCTTTGATCTGGGGCTGTTGGGACTTCTGGTTGGTACTCAGGGCAATGTCGATGAAACACTGTTTCCGTTCTTACTGCTGCTTAACCCAACGGATATTTTCCGGTTGGTTAATATCACCTATTTTGCTGAGCAAAACCTGACCGGATTAATGGCCATCGCCCAACAGACACAATTTTCCCTGTTTTCACTGTTTGCCGGCTTGCTGGTATGGCTTCTCCTGCCAGTCACACTGGCATTAACGCTCTTTAACCGCCGAGGTCTGTGATGCGTCTAACTTCCTTAGTTATCACTTTTTTAGTGTCCCTTTTTTTATCGGGCTGCGGCCAACAGGATGAAACCAATCAAATGGTACAACAGGCCGTTGCCATCGAAAGCAGTGACGAGTGTCACCTGTGCGGCATGATTATTACTAACTTCCCCGGCCCCAAGGGCCAGCTCTACTCAAAAGGCATTAACGGCAATATGAAGTTCTGTTCGACCCGCGATATGTTCGCTTTTATTCTTGACCCGGAAAACCAGCACAACATTCAGCGAGCATTTGTTCACGACATGGCCGTGACGCCTTGGGGTAAGCCCAATGATGATATCTATATTGATGCGAAACAGGCTTTTTATGTGGTCGGTCACAATCAATATGGCGCCATGGGACCAACATTAGCCAGCTTTTCAAGGCGATCCGATGCCGATACTTTTGCCTCGCAGATGGGCGGTCAGGTTTTTCAGTTTGAAGAGATCAATATGGACATCATGACCGGGATGATCAATGAGTCACAGGCGCTTATCGATAGGAACAACTTGCATCATAGCTCACCTGATTAGGTCGATTAGCTATGAGTTCAGCTATCTAAGTTGGCATTAAACGTATCAAGGGTTATTAATTTTCGGCACTGTTGGCCACCAGTTGTTGCTTCTGTTGTCGTTTTAACTTCTTAATAGCGGCCTCGCGCTGGCTGGCACTGCTGCGGGTATGTCCAGACTCCTGATAAACCACCGCCACCGGTCGACGACCACGAAAATATCGAGCGCCTCGTTTACTATCACAGTGCTCACCAAAACGACGCTCTACATCGGTAGTAATGCCGGTATACAGGGCACCGTCGTCGGCTTCAATCATATAAACAAACCACTCACCCCGCTCCTGATCAGGCATTTTCATCACCGACGATGCAGTTACGTCCACGCTTTTTAGCCAGATATAACCGCTGGTCAGCAATAGACACCAATTTCAACATATCTCCGGCCGTGTCGGGCCGTAGCGTACAGCAACCTATCGACACCGTAACATGCTCGGACACCTCAGACACGACATGGGCAATATTCAACTCATCAATACACCGTTTTAAGTTGTGTGCGACTTTCAGCGCACCTTTGGCACAGGTGTCCGGCAATAAAATAGCGAACTCTTCACCACCATAACGACACACCAAATCACTGGTCCGTTCAACAGCGTTTTTCATGCTGTGCGCTAACATGCGAATACAACCATCCCCCGCTAAATGCCCGTAGTGATCGTTATAATCCTTAAAATAATCAATATCGATCATCAATAGCGACAGTGTCGTCCGCGAACGCGCACAACGCCGCCACTCCTGTAGCAGCACGCGATCAAATTCTCGCCGGTTATAAATCTGCGTCAGGCTATCCAGGCGCGCCGCACGCTCCAACTCGTCCCTTGTCACCTTAAGCTGCAGTAACATGTCCACACGCGCTTTAAAGACCTCCGGCGAACGGTCCCGGCGCATAAAATCAGACACCCCCAGCCGATAAGCCCTCACCTCATCATCAATATCAATATGATCGGCGACCAGCATCACCGGAATTGGACGAGTTGCTTCGTCCCGTTTTAAGCGCTCGCACAACTTTAGACTATGGCGTTTTAGCGCATCAGCATCAATCAAAACCAAATCCGGCAAATGATCGGTTTGAATTTGCTCCCATAGGGCCGTTTCCGATTGCAGCAGGTGAATATGATACTCATGGCGTAACACTTCAACAAAGCCCCATAAAGAACGGAGCTCTCCCAGAATAGCGATATTCTGGCGGGGTTTAACATAACAATTCAGCGCGCAATCACCAGAGACCTCTTCACCATTGAGGAAATGTTGTATGTCTTCCAGCAAAGCCAAGCCCAGCAGATAGCGCTGTTCAGCCACAATAACCGGAATCCGCCCCTCAAACCGCTCCTCTTCCCAGCCATGTTGCCAAGCTTGAAGCAAGCGCTGTTCTTGATTCAGTACATCGGGATCAATGGGGCTATCAAAGTTAATAACCGGCAATAACGCCAGCAACACCGACGCATCTGAAATATCTTTGCCTTCAATCCAAAGGGATCGATAAATCAAACGCCGGAGTAATGCCCCCTTCTCAGGCGAGTGTTGAGATACAATTAACAGCAGGCGGTTAGCTATTGCCGTATTGGGACGGCAAGGTGGAATGGCAATATTGAGGGCTGGCACGCGGTGTCGAACATTATAAACTTCTGAGGCGAGCAGCGACTGCTCGTCGGGGGTAAACAGATCACAATCAGCATCGGGGATATGCTCAATGGTGCGCCACTGAAAGACATCATCAAGTTGTGCGTCAAGCAACAGCTCACTCAAGGCATAACAGAAGGGACAATTAAAATCCCCATATACCGCCAACGTCTTCTGTGTCATCGCACACCGTCAGTAGCTTCGCGACATCACCGATAGCCCTATCGAATGAACATCAACACACCACCGAATACCTACATCCAGTAAGTATCAACCTCGCCCAGTTTACCACATTAAATCATCGGGGATTTTGTAGTCCGCGTATTCGTCCTCAGCTTCCTGAATGCTATCTTTACCACTGGCAATAATCACACAGGATTCATCACGCTCAGCAATCTTTTGCGCGACCGGTGTCGGAATCAGCTCATAGCTTTTTTGAAAGCTGGCAATAGCTAGCTGACCATTCGATAACTGGCGGTGCTGATCAGCCGTCACATACAACTTTTTAACTTTTTTGTTATCGACAAAATTGTAGGGAGTCTCCCCCTCATCGCGGGCAATTTTATTGGTGTCGATCAACTGTTTGATTTGCGCCAAAACCGCCCGACGTTCGGCACGCTGATTGCGTTCTTCATTCAACTGGCGATCACGCTCAGCCTTTTCCTTAAGCGCCTTTTGGGCCGCCTGCTGACTATCCTCAATAATGCCCGTCTTGTGATGCTTCTGCTGCTTAGCAGTTTTGCGTTTATCTTTTTTAACCTGCTTAGCTTTTTTCTGATCAACCAAACCGGCTTTTAATAATTGTTCCTGTAATGAAATGGACACCGTCTTTTCCCATCAAATTAAGCAATATAATGTCATACTAATTATCGCAAACAATGCCCTTAAAACGTGCTTCACTCAAGCAATTACGCGTTAATTTCGATAGAATCACGGCAATTATTGAATAACTTTTCACGATCAACCAGAGACGACCACTTTGTTCACAGAACTTTCGCCAGCCAACCCTCTTAATGAACGCCTGATCAAGGCCCTCGAAAAACAGGGTTTTGAGCAACCCACCCCCGTTCAGGAACAAAGTATCCCAGCCGCACTGGCAGGCAAAGACCTGTTGGTCAGCGCCGAAACCGGCAGTGGCAAAACCGCCGCATTTTTATTACCGATGCTGAACAAGCTGCTGGCCAGCGATGCACCCAATACCGGGACTCGGGCACTGGTTTTAGTGCCCACGCGCGAGCTGGCACGCCAGGTATTAAAAAACTGCGAAGCATTGGCCAGCTTCAGTCACTTGAAAGCAGGCCTGATCATCGGTCGTGAGAATTTCCAGATTCAAAAGGCATTATTCCGAAAAAACCCGGAAATTTTAATCGCCACCCCCGGGCGCCTGGTAGAGCATCTCGACCAGAACACCCCGGATTTCAAAGATCTGGAAGTGTTAGTGCTGGACGAAGCGGATCGCATGCTCGACATGGGCTTTGGCGAAGACGTGTTAAAAATCACTCATGCCTGCAACAAAGAACGACAAACCTTGCTCTATTCAGCCACCCTCAACCAGAAAGGCCTCAAGCCAATGATTGAGAAGGTGCTAACTGATCCGCAAAAACTACTGCTTAACAGTGTACGAGACCAGCACCAATCTATCCGTCAGCAAATTATTCTCGCCGATGACACGGGCCATAAGGAAAGATTGCTGCTGGCGCTGCTAACCCGTGAAAAGTACGAAAAAGCACTGATTTTTACCAACACCCGCGCCAAAGCCGATGTGCTTGGTGAAATGCTATTCAAAAGTGAAGTGCGCAGCGGAGTGCTTCATGGCGACATGGAGCAGGAGCATCGCAACCGCGTCGTTGAGCGTCTACGCACCGGCCACATTAACGCACTGGTGGCCAGTGATGTCGCCGCCCGAGGTCTCGATATCAAGGGCATTGATCTGGTGATTAACTTCGATATGGCACGCAGTGGCGATGACTACCTGCACCGTATCGGTCGCACCGGCCGCGCAGGCGAAACGGGGCTGGCTGTTTCCCTGATCATCGATCCGGAATGGAACCTGATGGCGGGCATCGAACGTTATCTGGGTCAGAAATTCGAGCGCCGGGTTATTGAGGGCTTAGTCGGTCACTACAAAGGCCCGAAAAAACTTAAAGCCTCCGGCAAAGCAGCGGGCAGTAAAAAGAAAAAACAAACTAAAAAAGAAGCCGCTAAAAAAGCACCAAAGAGCAAAACCCGCAAACGTAATGAACAACGGGTTGGCAAACGCCGTTCAGTAAAAACTGACAGCCAGCCACAGAATACCGGCTTTGCTCCGCTGAAGAAAAAAACTTAATCTGAGTTCCAACATGATCGAAAAACAACACCTGGTCAAACTCGCCACCCTGAAAATGCCCTTTGGCAAATATGCTGGCCGGGTGCTGATTGATCTACCGGAGCCCTACTTGATTTGGTTTTCCCATAAGGGCTTCCCGGAGGGCGAACTGGGTATGCTATTGGCGCTCTGCCTGGAAATCCAAACACAGGGCGCCGAACAGGTAATTCATGATCTAAAACGGCAATTAGCGGCGCATTAACCCCGGCTGGCGATAACCGTCAGCCTATTCACAGACGACTCTGTTTAACGCGACTTCTCCTCCTTGTAAAAAGCCAACCGCCCTCTCGCTTTGTTAAAAAAAGCCCTCGCGATCAGAACTAGCAACAGCCAGGTCATCAACAAACTAACCATTTCAGGAACAACGTGCTGGTGCTGTTCAATACCATCGAGAATATTGACCGAGAAGTAACTCAAAGCAAAATCAAGAGTGACTCCAAATAGTATTGCCGTGGCAATGACTCCGGTTAAATAGGCCAACAGTGACCGTTTACCGAGTTCTTTTCCCACCACCCCCAGTGTTGCAATATTCGTTGCCGGGCCTGCCAGCATAAAAACCAACACCGCGCCCGGTGATACCCCGGCAAACAACAAGCCTGCCGCAATTGGTGTCGATGCCGTTGCACAAATGTACATAGGTATCGAAACCAACACCATCAAGGTCATGGCAAGAATACCGTCACCATAGTCTGCCAAAAAAGCCGTTGGCACATAGGTTTGTACCAAGGCGGCAAAAAACAGACCCATCAATAACCATTGCGCGGTATCGATAATCAACTTACCCGTTGAAAAGTGAATCGCCGCCATCAGCTTGTCAGTAAAGCTCGACCGATCGGTTTCCGCCGTGTTACAGCAACTGTCCTTAACTATCGTCGTCTCAACTTGCTTAGTGCAACAACTGCCAGCTTCAACTTCAACCGGCTTGCAACACGCTGATGATTTGGCATCACGCTCGGCAGTATTTAACCTCTGTCGAGTATCCTCACGCCCCACCAGCACGCCGGCAACAATAGCGCTACAAATTGCCGCCACAGGGCGTACCACCGCCATAACCGGGCCAAGCAGGGCATAGGAAACAGAAACGGAGTCAACACCGGTTTCAGGCGTGGCCACTAAAAAAGAAACCGTAGCGCTTTTCGATGCTCCGCTGCGCCGCAGCCCCAATGCTGCCGGTATCACACCACAGGAGCAAAGGGGCAACGGCGCGCCAATGAAAGCCGCTTTTACGGTACTCGAAAAACCGTCACCGCCAAGGTATTTACTCATTAGATGTTCAGGCATAAAGGCATGAATAAGACCGGCAATAGCAAATCCCAACAACAACCAAGGTGCCGCAATACCCAGCAATTGCCAAAAATTAATTAACAACTCCATTACTGACTGTCCTCCAAAGCATCAAGAATCGAGCAATTAGCCGCACTTTCCTCACCACCGCAGCATCTCTCGCTGAGTTTTGTTAACGACATTTGGAAGCGTTTCAACTCCACAATACGCTGCTCCAATTCGATAATTTTTGCATCGGCAATGCTTTTCACCTCTTCACAGGTATGATGCTTGCGGTCGACCCGAATAGATAACAGCTCACTAATTTCCTGCAGCGTAAAACCAGTATTCTTAGCACGACGAATAAACTTCACCTTAGCTTCATCGGTAGACGAATAAAGTCGATAACCGGAATCACTACGCACTGGCGGCGACAACAAGCCCGATTTTTCATAAAACCTGACCGTGTCAGCCGTTACTTGGCAACGCCTGGCAAGCTCACCTATACGGTACATGAATATTCCTTTCTACTGTTGACGGATAAGCGCATCATAAACCTTGAAGTATACTCCAACGTCAACCCCCTGTTGGTCAACAAACTAACGCGCTATTAGGTTATTACGAGCAGTATCGCCATTCGTCAGAATAAAATAGCTCCCCCAACAACAGTTCATAAACACCTAAAATCCAGTCTCAAAAACCGCTACACTAGGCGCCCTTTTCAAACTTACTTTTTCAGGGTGTGTCATGACCGTTCAAACACTACTATCACAACTGCAAACTTCACCAGAAACTGTTGAATTCAACGATGTAATGGACACCATTGCCGCTAACTACAATTACACCCCAACCCGCTTTACTAATGGTATCGGTGAGAATCAAGCGGTGAATGAAGCTGGCACCAATGAAGGCTCCTGTAAAATTTTTGCCTTTGCGCAATTAAACAGCCTCAATGTTGAGCAAACGCTGGCCTGTTTTGGCCGCTATTACCGTCATGATGTTTTGAAAAACCCACAGGGCACAGACCACGGCAATATTCGTAACTTTATGGTGTATGGCTGGCCCGGCATTAGTTTTGACGGTGCAGCACTCACAGCAAAATAACCGACCAAAACTGTAACCCTATTTTGCCCATGGCATCTCTCGTCGAAGCACAGCAGCTGCTGCAAAGCACCTATGGCTACGAGGCCTTTCGTGGCCAGCAGGCGGACATTATCAGCGCCGCCCTGCAAGGCGACGACTGCATGGTGCTGATGCCTACGGGCGGCGGCAAGTCGCTTTGCTACCAGCTACCCGCATTATTGCGTGATGGTCTTGGCATTGTCGTTTCACCATTAATCGCGCTGATGCAGGATCAGGTTAACGCCCTGCAACAGCTAGGCATTAATGCCGCCTACCTCAACTCGACACTGAGCATTGAGGAACAACAGCAGATCAACAGGCAGCTGCGTAAGGGCACCATTGACGTACTTTATATTGCCCCCGAGCGCCTAATTCAGGAGCGCTCCCTGCAGCTGTTGCGTCAGCTGAAAATATCCCTGATTGCCATCGATGAAGCACACTGCGTGTCTCAATGGGGTCACGACTTCCGCCAGGATTATCTCAGCCTACACCTGCTTCGCGACCATTTTCCCGGTGTACCGCGTATGGCGCTCACCGCCACCGCCGATCAACGCACCCGCCAGGAGATTGTCGAGCGCCTGCAACTGGTTAACCCGCAGCGTTTTGTGAGCGGTTTTGATCGCCCTAATATCCGCTATTCGGTACAGCCCAAGACCGATGTCCGCAAACAGTTGATCAAGTTTATCGCTCTGCACCGTGAGGAAGCTGGCATCGTTTACTGCATGTCGCGCAAAAAAGTGGAAGCCACCGCCGATTGGCTCAGCAGTCGCGGTCTGAAAGCCTTGCCCTACCACGCCGGTTTATCCGCTGAATTACGCGCCTACCACCTGGAACGCTTTCTACGCGAAGAGGGGGTCATTATGGTCGCCACCATCGCCTTTGGCATGGGCATCGATAAACCGGACGTGCGCTTTGTAGTGCACCTGGATTTGCCGAAAAGCATGGAAGCCTATTATCAGGAAACCGGCCGCGCCGGGCGCGACGGCGAACCCGCCGAAGCATGGATGGTATACGGCCTACAGGACGTCGTCCGCCTTGGTCAAATGATGGATCAGTCGCAGGCTCCGGAACAGCAAAAACGCATCGAACGTCACAAGCTTGACGCCCTGCTGGGCTGGTGTGAAATCACCGAATGCCGTCGCCATGGTCTGCTCGATTATTTTGACGACCACCGCGAGGGCAGCTGTGGCAATTGCGATGTTTGCCTCAACCCACCCGATACCTGGGATGCCACCGTTGCCGCGCAAAAATTATTGTCGTGCATCTACCGCACCGGCCAACGCTTTGGCGCCGGACACGTCATCGACGTACTCGTAGGACGCAGTACTCCTAAGGTTAAGCAGCATCACCATGAGGAACTCAGCACCTTTGGTATCGGTCGTGACTATAGTGAGCAGAAATGGCGCTCCGTGATTCGTCAGTTGCTGGTACAGGGTTTTATCAAGTCCGATGTCGAACAATTTGGCGCCTTGCACTTAACCGAAAAAAGCCGCCCATTACTGCGTAGTGAAATGACCCTGTTCCTTCGCGAAGACTTACCCGAACCGCAGCTGCAGACATCACGCCGTGCGTCACAGCGTAAAACGGGGCTTGCCGAGGACGTCAGTGATGCTGATCGCGCCCTGTGGGAGGCACTGCGCTCATGCCGCAAAGAATTGGCCGAAGAACACGATGTGCCACCCTATGTCATTTTCCACGATGCAACATTAATGGAAATGATGCAGTACCGCCCCACCACCGTCGCCGAACTATTAAATATCACCGGCATTGGGCAAGCTAAGCTGGATCGTTACGGCGATGAGTTTCTGGAAGTCATTTGCGCAGCGCAATAAGCGGCCCTAACGTTCCCTTATTCCATCCGACAGGGTGACATTCGATTAGAAACGTACAGGCATAAAAAAACCCGCCGAGGCGGGTTTAAAGAATCTTTCCTGAGTGCAATGCACCTTATTCTTAATTCTTCTAACAGGCAATAAAGCAAACTCAATGCCAATCCAACAAAAAGTATTTAAATCATCACGTTAGAAAAACACTCACCAGAAAAAACAAAAGTCATGTAAAAAATACTGACACAATTTTTATGGATTAATACGAATGGGTAGCTTTACGCACGAGATATAAACTTGCCATTACCGGTATTCACTTTAATCACCTCACCGGGCTCCAGGTACTCTGGCACTTGCACCTCAAGCCCCGTCGAAAGTTGTGCTGGTTTGGTACGCCCCGTTGCCGTCGAACCTTTAATACCCGGCGCCGTATCGGTGATAGTCAACAGCACGGCCTGTGGTAATTCAATACCCAGCAGCACGTCATCCAGTAACAAACCAACAATCCCCTCAAGCCCTTCACTGAGGTACTCTAACTGGCCGTCCAGATCATCCTGATTAAGTCCATATTGGCTGTAATCCTCCATATTCATAAACATCAAACTATCGCCGTCCTGATAGGAATATTGCAATGCAATACGTTGACAGTCCGCATCTTTCAGAAAATCATCGCCCTTGAAGGATTCATCCAGTTTTTGCTTGGTTTGCAGTTGCGTAAAACGCACCTTATAAAGCGTTGAAGCACCTCGTGATGAAGGGCTTTTAGCCTCCACCTGCTTGACCACATACAACGCATCATTAACCTCAACGACCATGCCCTTTTTTAATTCACTCGCCTTTGGCACTCATTTTTCTCCTCAATCAACTGACACACCCTGCAAAACGGATTTAAGCTGCGTCGAAATGACAAACTTTTAAATCTTGAGCATTATACCAGCAATAAGCGGTCAAATCGGCTAAAATGCCCGCCTTATAACCGCCATTGACAGACAAGTACTGAGCAACAAACATGAAAAAAAGTCTCCTTATTATCGCGCTAATTGTAATCATCGTCGGCACCATTAACGTATTTTTCGGCCCTGAACCACTTAACAAGCAAGAGGCGGCCAAGCAGTTACCTTGGCAGATTGAAATCACCCCCGAGGGCAACACACGGGTTCTTGATATTGAAATAGGTAAGAGCACCGTTGCAGAAGTTAAACAGCTCTGGAAAGTTGCCCCACAGATTGCGCTATTTCGCTCACCAGAGGGTGTTTTTAAATTAGAGTCGTTCCTTGGCAAGGTCAAAATTGGCCCATTTCAGGCACGTGTAATTTTCAACCTGGAGGCTAGTCAGGCACAGTTAAAGCAGTTTGCCGAAAACAGCACATCGCTTGACGCAACCCCCAGTGGCAGCCACCAAATGCGCATCAGTGAAGAGGACTTTGAGCGTGCGCTGCTTATGACCATTGATGAAATGTCTTACTCACCCGCCGTGGATACCGAAGTCGACATGCTGAAAAACCTGTTTGGGGAAGCCGAACAGACAATTCAAATCGATGAAAACAGCCGTTACTGGTTGTACCCGAAACGCGGTTTAGTGATATTAGTCAATACGGAAGATAAAGAGGTATTCCACTACTTCCCTCTGCGTAATTATCAGCAAATTCTGCAGCACATCGAGCAAATCAAACAACGTAAAACGGAATTACCTGTCGCTGAGCAAACAGAGTAAAGCAAACAACAGCAACACTGGTTAACACTATGATTATTATTAACCACCACGTCCAACTCGCCGATGATGAAGTTGATATCAGTGCCATCCGCGCCCAGGGCGCTGGTGGACAAAATGTTAACAAGGTTTCATCGGCCATCCACCTGCGCTTTGACATTCAGGCCTCCTCACTGCCGGATGAATGGAAAGCGCGCCTGCTGACACTGCGTGATTCTCGCATTACCAAAGAAGGCGTATTGATCATCAAAGCACAACAATTTCGCACCCAGGAAAAAAACCGGGCCGATGCGTTGCACCGTTTGCAAATACTGATCCGTAGCATCAGTCAGGTCAATAAAACCCGCCTCGCCACTAAACCATCATTGAACGCCCGCAAAAAGCGGATGGACAGCAAAACCAAGCGAGGATACACCAAATCCCTGCGAGGCAAAGTTAACCTTTAGGAACATTCTGTATGCCTGACGCCACCGCCCCCTGCCCATGTGGTAGCCAACAAACTTTTGAAAACTGCTGCCAACCACTCTTAGCTGGCATGGCATTCGCAGATACTGCCGAAGCGCTGATGCGTTCTCGCTATAGCGCCTTTAGCACCGGTAATATCGATTATCTGATCGATACGCTACATACCGCAAAACGTCAGCCACAGGATCGCGAACTGCTGGAAGGAGCACTACACAACACTCAATGGCTAGGTTTACAGGTACGCCAGTGCGAAAAAGGCCTGGCTGATGACGAACGCGGCACAGTGGAGTTTGTCGCCACCTGGGCTGAAGCGGGCCAATCAGGCTTTCTGCATGAGCGCTCTCGCTTCGTTAAAGAAAATGGCCGCTGGTACTACGTGGATGGCGATCTATTCGACACGGCGGGGAAAACCATTGCCAAACCTAAACGTAACGAACCCTGCTGGTGTGGTAGCGGTAAAAAATTCAAAAAATGCCACGGTGCGGGTTAACAGCGTTCACTAAGACTAACACTTGACTGAGCAGCTACAGTGGCAGGTGATATCCCGACCCTTAGCGCTGTTTGGGGGCATCCTAATTGCTCAAGGGAAATGCTGAATGGGCGCCCACGGCTGCCAGGGCGGGTATTTCTCCATGACACGTAAAAAGTTATCTGCCTTTAAAAAACCACTCAACCAGTTTTGCAAGTGTGGGTAATCAGCCTGATCAAACCACGCCCGGTCGACATGCGCAAACTGACGAACAAAGGGCAAGATAGCCATATCCGCAAGGCTTATGTGATCACTCAACAGGTAAGCGTTCTCAGCAAGGCCGTGTTCCAGCCGTTGTAAAAACACCTCGCCCTGCTGGCGATAAAACTCGGCACTTTCTGGATAACGCTCAGCGTATTTATAACCGTCTAAATTGGGCTTAAACTCAACATCATTGGCGTCAATCAACTGATTTGCCAGAGAACTGTTTTGCAACCAATTCTGAGGGTCATTCTGCTCAAGTGCCCACAGCATAATATCGCGACTTTCATCAACCACCTGCCCATCGGGTAAAACCAGCACCGGTACCGTGCCCTTCGGAGAAGCCGCTAATAATTCAGCGGGTTTGTTTTTTAACACAACTTCGCGCAACTCGACTTGAATATCAGCTACTTGAATCGCCAATCGCGCACGCATGGCGTAGGGGCAACGCCGGAAGGAATACAGAACAGGAAGCATAAATTAACACAAAGCTGCCAGGGAGCGGGACTCCCCGGCAATCTGCAAGCGCTGACTAGGCAACGATATCCAGCAGTTCAACATCAAAAATCAACGTGCTGTGTGGTGCGATGCGATCACCGGCACCGTGCTCACCGTAAGCCAGAACGGAAGGTACGTACAAACGCCACTTGGAACCGACAGGCATCAGCTGTAATGCTTCAGTCCAGCCTGGGATAACACCGTTAACAGGGAATTCAGCTGGCTCGCCGCGCTCATAGGAGCTGTCAAAGACAGAGCCGTCAATCAGTGTGCCATGGTAGTGCGTACGAACGCGAGACGTTTCCGCCGGTTTATCGCCATCACCTTCATTAAGGATTTCAAATTGTAACCCACTGTCGGTAACCGTCACCTCTTCACGAGCCGCATTTTCGCTCAGGAATTTTTCACCCTCGGCAATAAAGACCTTAGCTTGCTCAGCCTGACGCTCCTGCAGCATTTGGTTCATTTCTTCAAAAGCGGCTTTTAACACTTCTGGAGAAAGCTCGCCATCTTCGCCATGAAAGGCGCTGCGCAAACCGTCAACAACGGCTTCAATTTCAACGCGATCCAGCGGGTTTCCCGCTAGTTGCTTGCCCATTTGTCGGCCAATGCCGTAGCTAACTTTATCTTCAAGGGTTGGGTATTTATCTGACATACGACTCACTCAAAATTAATCAATAAAATAAAATCGCGAGTCTAACACACCCCCTCAAAAATTACTTCGCCCTTCCCCGCAGACAGCTACCGAACCTGCTGCCACTGTCCATCAACCTTGATATATTGCCCGGCAGGCGTTTTTGCCATGGCTTTTTCACCCGCTAACTTTTGAACAACGGCAAGATCAGTGCCGTTACGCTGAGCAATATCAATATAAGCGGCCTTGCGTTTACCATTAATTACCTTAGCCAAGGCCTTGGCTTGTGGAGAACCCCCATCAACAAGCCCTAGCATACCGTTAGGCTGTTCACCCACTAGGCCTTGCTGCTTGGCTTCATCCAACGTCAGGCTAAAGGCGCTCATGCAAAAAAACAGACTGGCGATAAACAAGCCACCGCGCATTAACATCTTGTTCATGTCTACTCCCTAAAACTTTGTATAACTCAATCTATTTTTAAAACAGCCCACTGTCATCGGACAGTAGATCATCAAGTTCTTTATCAACCTTGACGCGAATTTCATGCTGAATATTCACATTAAGGTTGATCGTAATCGGATCATCGGTGGCGACTTTTACCGTTGGCGTACAGGCGCTCAACACCGAAAAACTCAAAACAAATGCACCTGCCATTAACGCAGGTTTAATGAACTCCATCGTCCTATTCCTTATCTTTATTTTTATAAAACGCCTGTATGCGGCGCTCAATATCATCACTGATTTGCTGAGTCAGTTTGAGACTTTTAATCAAGGCCGGAATATTTTCCTGAATATTGATATTGTAGCGAACCGGTCGTTTCTCGCGCATATCCGGATTACGCCCCAATAACGATGTTTCCAACCGTAATTGACCACTTTCATTGTAGCTAGCTTTAATATCCAGTACCTCGTAGTGGAAATTCTCCAGCGCCTCCAGCGCAAAACCAACCCCCACATCGGCCACCGCATCCCCCATCGACTTAGCTCCTTGATACTTGATAAAGCCGCCGGGAGCACGCGCTTTTAGTTCGCCCAAAGGGACACTAATACCGCCAGGGGTAACACGAACAGGCAACTCACCATCTAAGGTGCCAAGGCCCTCGATACCTGCTTCGAGACTTAATAGCTCATTCAGCTGAATACCGTTAATCTGAACCAGTAGCTCATTAGTATCCTGCTTTAAACCATATTGGATAAGGCTCTGACCCACCTGCCCTCCTAATAGTTCGGCCAGAAAGTCTTTGATTTGGACACTATCAATGGAAGCATGCAGAGCCAGCTCAATATTATTGATCGGCAATCCCACATCCAGACTGCTAACCGTGAGCTTTTCAGTCACGATAACCGGTTCTTGCAACGGGCCGTTAATTGTTACTTCCGCGTTTAATCCACGAAATAAATTGCTGTCATAAAAACCGCCAATATTGTTAAGCCTTAGCACCCCCTGGATATCAAGCTCCCGGCCACCCCAGGTAATCAGACTCGTCATGTCCACCTCACCTTCAAATAAATCGAAGGGCTGAGACCAATTTTTAAACAGGCGTGGCAGAAAGCTTTTTGACTGGGTAAAGCGAAGCGTGTCCAATCGCGAATCCAGCTGCCCTTTGCCGGTGTTAAGGTTATGTCGCATTGTGCTACGAACAGTCACCAGGTCGGCGCTATCATTAAGCTGCACATTACCCTTAAGTTGATCTCCCTCAAGTAGCCAGCGGCCCTGCATATTCAGTGGCTTAACGTGTAAATCATCACTATCCGTGCTCAACCCCAACAGGGATAAGCTAACCGTGCTGCTGAGCGGTTGCTGGCCCTGAAACCCCACCACCAGGTTTTGAAGGTTGATATTCGCCGACTTAAAGCGGATGGCTTGCTGCTGCCAGTAAACCTCGGTAGCTGGCAGCTTGATTAGAAGCCCAGGCAGGTTAAGCTGCTCGGGCTGGAGCTGCACTGAAAACGCAGTGGGAACGGTCGCGACCAGATTTTTCACATCAAGATCCGGAGTTTTCAGCTGGCTCAACTTTAATAAACTACCCGCCTCAAACGTTAACGCGGTTACCGAGCGTGTCAGCTGTACCTGACCAGCGCCAGCAAAGCTCAACAAACCAGCATTAATTTCCCTCAATTGCAGGCCTTTTAACTGAACATCACTTTGGAAATCAGCCGTCAGCGCCAAGTCATTGCTAGCCAGCTGTTCCGGCAACGGCAATTGCCAGGAAAATACGGCCTGCCCACTTAACTGATCATTCTTCGCGAGCAGCCCAAGCTGTTTCAAAAGTACGACCCCAGCCTGCAGATTAATCGATAACTCACCCGCTATTTGCTGCCCGTCAATATCGCTAGTGGCCCTGGCAACCGCTTGTCCATCATGTTGAAAATCCAATTTCAGCCTGTTGCGCTTATCAACCACTAGCTCAAGTTGAAATGGCGGTAGCTTAGCCAGTGATTCAGCATGAGTGAGCTGCACTGTCAGCTGCCCACCCTCAATATTTAAGGGCCCCGTTAAATCACCCACACCAAAATGCTCAGGCAAGCTCAGCGTCAACCGATCTATCTGTAGTCTGGAAACCGGCAGTTGCGAGAACAGCTGGCTAGGCAGCAATTCCGTCAACGGTAACGGTTGCTCTGCAATCGCTACGCGCGTGTTTTTCACCTCTATCAGCTGAATCTGTGCATCCGGCAGGTGAACCTTACTCAGTTGCCCAGCCAACAGTGCCTGCCAGGCATAATCTATGGTCACCTCTGGCACACGCACCATCGCGCGGTATTCATCCGTGTGATAGCGCAACTGTAGATCTCGAATAGCCAATTGCTGTAACTGATGCTGCAATTTCGGCCGACTGATTTGAGCAGAAACTAACTCAATACCGGCACCCTTCAACAGCACGCTGGCCAGTGGTGTAGTCCAAACAGGCCAGGCAAGATAAGCCCCCAGCAGTAACAGGACTGGCAACAAAAAAATGATTAGCAGCAACCGTTGTTTAGTCACTCAATCCACTACTCAAGCTAACAATTAAAGACCTCAGGCGCGCCAGTTTCTCATTACTCAGCTGACGATAGTCAAAATAAGGTGTCACGATCAGTCGCTTATTTGGATCCACTTGAAAATCAGCATCAACAGCCAGCAGTTTTGCCTCCAGCTCAAGCGTTTTCGCATAGCTGCGCCCCATCACCAAATGCAGCCCCGACTGACCCAAGTCTGGCTTGCTAAACAGTAACGCCTGTTTAGAGTGCTTTTGCAGCAGAAAGTCCTCTCGGTATTGTTGCCAGGAGGCAAATCCCTGCGAATCCAGATCAAAAACCAGCTTGGCGTAAACATTAAAAATCTTGCGCCAATGATTGCCTGTCAGTTGTGCAATACGCGCAATTTCACCTAGCGGCAGCGCAAACATGCTGGTCAGTTGCTGATACTCATCCAGCGGTGGTCGATTAGCGATATAAACCTTAAAACTCGATTCAGCATCTCCCAAACCACAGTAGAGTGAATTCATGGTCTTACCTGATAATTTGATAGAATTGTTTGTCGCACCTGAACCGCAACTCGAATAAACTTGTCAGCCAAAGCGCTTGGCATGAAGCTAAGGTTCCAACTTACCAGATATTCAAACACAGAGTAGTCCCTTCATGGCAGACATCGGCAAAATCAACCACCTAACCGTTATCCGCGAAGTCGATTTCGGTCTCTATCTGGACGGCGAAAACCTCGATAGCATTTTGTTGCCAATCCGCTATGTTCCTAAGGGTATCAAAGTGGGTGATTCATTGGACGTGTTTATTTATCTGGACTCCGAAGACCGTCTTATTGCCACCACCGAAACTCCCAAGGTCATGGTCGGTGAATGTGCCTATCTCAAGGTTGTTTCCACCACGCCGATTGGCGCTTTTGTGGACTGGGGTCTGAGCAAGGACTTGCTGGTGCCCTTTGGCGAGCAAGTGCAACCTATGGAAGTCGATCAGAGTTACCCGGTATTTGCCTTTATTGATGCGCAAACCAATCGCATTACCGGCTCCACCAAAATTGGCCGCCACTTTAAGGAAAAAGCCCTCTATCTTTCGCCTAACCAGCCCGTTGAGTTTTTAATTTACCAACGCACGGACCTTGGCTACATGGGCATCATCGAAAACCGTTGCCTGGGCCTGCTATTCCATCAAGACATTCTGCAACCGATTAATATTGGTGATCGTCTCAAAGGTTTTGTGAAGGAAATCCGCCACGACAAAAAAGTCACGCTGTGTTTACAGTTACAAGGCCAGGAAGCGCGCGACGAGTTATCTCAGCAAATTTTAGATGATTTAAAAGCCAACGGCGGCACCTCAACATTGACCGATAAAAGCACGCCCGAGGCCATTTACAAAAAATTTAACGCCAGCAAAGCCAGTTACAAACGGGCTCTCGGAGCACTTTATAAGCAGCGCCTGATTAAAATCGAAAAAGATAAAATCACCCTGTTATAACAAAAAACAAACCCGTGTCATTTCGACCACAGGGAGAAATCTTTTACATCTAGCCAGTAAAAGATCTCTTGCTTGTTTTGAGAGGGCACCTCATCTATTCCGACTTAGAGCACAGCATGCAAATACAGTGGTTCCCCGGCCATATGCACAAGGCCAGCAAACAGATCAAGGAAGCCCTGCCCGGCGTTGACATCCTGATTGAAGTACTGGACGCACGCATCCCCTTCAGCAGTGAAAATCCCCTGCTGGCAGAAATTCGTGGCGATAAACCCTGTATCAAGGTACTCAGTAAAACCGACCTCGCCGACCCCGAAGCCACGGCTTTATGGCAGGCATATCTGGAGAAACAACAGGGCGTTAAAACCCTGGCCATTCGCACCGACCAGCCGGAAAAGGCCCTGCAATTGATGGACCTGTGCCGCAAAATGATGCCTAACAAGGTCAAGAATGAAAAGACCATCCATACCATGATTGTCGGCATTCCTAACGTCGGCAAATCCACCCTGATCAACACTCTGGCCGGCCGTATCATCGCCAAAACCGGCAATGAACCGGCGGTCACCAAGGCTCAGCAGCGTATCAAACTCGACGACGGCATCACCCTGTCCGACACCCCCGGTGTGATGTGGCCCAACGTAGAAAATAAAAATAGTGGCTATCGCCTCGCCGCCACCGGCGCAATTCGCGACACCGCCATGGATTACACCGACGTCGCCTTTTATGCTGTGGACTTCATGGCCAAGCATTATCCCGAGCGGCTACTTGAGCGTTACGAGCTGGATAGCTTGCCCAACAGCGAGCTGGAAATGCTTGAGGCCATCGGCCAAAAACGCGGCTGTTTACGCGGTGGCGGACAAGTTGACCTGGATCGCGTATCAAAAATATTTATCACTGAATTACGCGCCGGCACGCTGGGCCTGCTCACGCTTGAAACCCCTGAAATGACGGAGGCCGAAAAGGCCAACGTAGAAGTTATTCGCGCAGATAAGGAAGCTAAAAAAGCCGCCAAGAAAGCGGCACGCAGAAAGGCCTACAGGAAAAACCGCTAACCGCTTTGCGCAGCCCGTTGCTTGTGAATCAACAGACCCAGGCGTAGTATTGCTGAGCACTTTCTAAACGGGAATCATCATGATTATTAAATATGTTGATATGCTGCAAAGCCTTGCAACGCTGTTATTAAATACCTGTGGCCCAACACCGCCTTTCTAAATTTTTTACGTGCCGCTCCGAGCGTGCCGTGGTCACAAATCAGTCCGACGATAATAACAATAAATGACAAACCCCAACCAACTCACCAGTCCCTTCGTCACACTCCAGCTGGAGCGTTTACCACGCGACAATAGCCATACCCTGCGCGCCTGGGATGCGGCCGATGAATACCTGCTGCAGTACCTACACGAGCATTTTAACGATACTCAACAACCGTTAATTTTTAACGACAGTTTTGGCGCCCTGAGCCTTTCGCTTCATCAACGAAACCCAACCACCATTAATGATTCCTTTGTCAGCCAACAGGCGACTTTAACTAACCAGCAAATCAACCAGCTCGATACGAATATTCAGCAACTGGATAGCGTCAGTGCGTTACCGCCGGCCCCTCTGGCAATCATAAAACTGCCTAAAAATACGCGTTACTTTGAATTCCAATTGCAGATGCTCAATCACTATTTACCGGCAGGCACTCCTGTGGTCATAGGCGCCATGGTGAAATACCTCAGCAGTAATTTTTTCAAACTCTTTGAACAGCACTTGGAAAACACCACGACCACACTGGCTAAAAAGAAGGCCCGCCTGCTGCTCGGTTTCACCCGCGGTGGCGCAAAAAAGCCCACGCTGGCTATTGCCCGTCAACAACCAGAAGCTGGGCTAACAGTCTTTGATACGCCCAATGTCTTTGCCGCGGGGAAACTGGATCAAGGCAGTCGCTTTTTCCTGCAACACTTTCCAGATTTAAATGACACAGAAAGTGCCATCGATTTGGGCTGTGGTAATGGCCTGCTGGGCCTGACGGCGCTGAAAAAACACCCTCAGCTGCACATGAGTTTTGTCGATGAATCCTGCCACGCCATCTACGCAACCCGCTGCGCCGTTGAAGCAATGGCTGTAACCGAGCGTGCTACGCTGCAACAAAACCACTGCCTGCAGGGCTTCGAAAAACACAGTGTGAATGCCGTGCTCTGCAACCCGCCCTTTCACCAACAACAGGCCGTTGGGATTCAGATTGCCCGGCAGATGTTCCGCGACAGCGCACGGGTGCTAAAACCGAGCGGTAAACTCTATATCATTGGCAACCGCCACTTGGGTTACCACCTTGAATTGAAAAAGCATTTTAAGCAGGTTAAAACGCTGGCCAGCGATAAAAAATTCGTGCTGTGGGCTGCGCATAGCTAAGCGGCTACAACCTTCAAAAAACCAGTAATCCATGTTAGGATTCGCGCCCTGTTTTTATAACTCAACCAACAACTTAGGTATTTACATACATGCGCATTGTAAGAATGATCCTGGCTCCCATCCTGTTATTCCTCAACTGGATCACCACTCCTCGCGGTGTAAAGCGTCCAGTAGACCTGCAGCAGCAAATCGACCAGCAAACGGCCGGTTTATCTTTGTATCAATTCAAAGCATGCCCTTTCTGCATCAAGGTACGTCGTTGCTTCAAACGCCACTCGCTGAAAGTTGAAACGCGCGATGCCAAAAATGATGAAAAGATTCGTCAGGAACTGCTGGAACAGGGCGGCAAAATCAAGGTGCCTTGCCTGCGTATTGAAGAAAATGACAAGGTGGAGTGGCTGTACGACTCTAACGCTATCGTTGAGTACCTGCAGGGTCGCTTTGCTAACCAAGCTTAGAGATAGCTGACTATTTGATCCAGCGTGGATCGGTAATCCTCATAGTTTATCGCGATGGGCAACGCTCGGTTGCCCTCGTCACCTTCATCGACAAGCAAAAATAGCGACGGAAAACCGCTGGTATTTATCCTACGGGAAAACTCAACCTGCTCCAGTAACTGCTGGTTGACATCGGCCGAACGCATTGCTTCGCAGAACTGTTCTTCGTTCAAGCCAATTTCACGGGCCAACCGTTGCAAAACGTCGTTATCTGACGGGTTCATCGCTCGCACATAATAGGCACGCTGAATCGCTTCAATCATTGCCTCTTCCAGCCCCTCTCGACGCGCACACAGCACCGCTCGACAGGCCTGATAAGTGGAACGCCTCGGTTGATTTTTAGCCCAGAAATCAAAATTGAAGAACGTGCCTAATTCACTCTCTATGTGTCGCCAATGGCTTTTTATATGCTCCTGCAGTTCAATCGGCATTAATTGGTCCGTATCTTCAGCCAAGCCTCCGACAATATTTTCAACCTGTAACCCGGCTGGCAACGCCTCCTTTAGTGCTTGCCAGACAGGACGGTAGCCCCAGCACCAGCTGCACATGGGATCGTGAAAATAATAAAGTGTCGCCATAGGTCACTCACAAAGCCTCAACGTCCAAGCTACGGTGAGTATCTATCGCGGCAAGAATTTCCGCAACGGTGCCTAAGCGTTTAATTCGTTGAAAAAGCAAGTCAGCACCGGGATATTGGCGTCGTAAATAGGATAACCACTGCTTTGTGCGGTTACCGATATACTTTGGGCAAGGTTGATCAGCATTTTCAAAAAAGTCCGTTAAACCTTCCAGTACATCCGACCAGGGCATCAACTCCGGTACGTCCCCCACCGCCTGTTGCTTAATCGCTCGCGCCAAATCAGGACAGGCCAGCGCTCCTCGCCCTAACATCAAATCGGTGCAGCCACTTTGACGTTGAGCTTCCAGAGCGTCGGCCGGGGCCCAAATTTCGCCATTGGCAATCACAGGAATAGAGAGCTGTTGGCGAACTGCATTAATGTGTTGCCAGTAAGCAGGCGGCTTGTAGCCGTCTTCGCGGGTTCGGGCATGGATACACAACTCGCTGGCCCCTGCCGCTTCTATGCCACCAGCAATCTCCGACAACAAACTGGCATCACTAAATCCCAAGCGAATTTTGGCCGTCACTGGCACCGCCGGATCAACCGCATCACGCACCGCACGAACAATACCGGCTACTCGAGAGGGCTCTTTGAGTAATACTGAACCACCATCATTACGGTTAACAATCTTAGCGGGGCAACCGAAATTAAGATCAATACCATGCGCTCCCAAGCGCGCCGCTTTAGCGGCATTTTGCGACAGCCAGTGAGGATCGCCGCCCAACAGTTGAATATACACAGGGGTGCCAGCCAGCGTTTTACCGTCCTGTAATAACTCAGGACAATAACGTTTGAAGACCTTTTCCGGAAAGCGAGTATTAGTGACGCGAATAAACTCCGTCACACAACGATCATAACCACCAATACCAGTGAGCATTTCCCGCATGGGGTGATCAACCACACCCTGCATGGGAGCCAGAAAAAGTCTCATACCATTACTCAAAAGTTAATTCGCTGCCACATGGTCGATAACCTGAAAATCGTACTCAGGCAGTACCTTCATCGGCTTCGCCACCAAAGGCTTCCAATAAGGCTTTAATGAAAGCCGACAGCTCCAGTGTCATAATTGAAAAGTCGACATCAAACTGTTCGGCAAAATCCTGTGCCTCCACCTCATCGGCTTTTTCCTGCACCACATCGGTAAAGCGCAGGCGCTTAACGGCCAGTTTATCATCCACCACGCACTCAACACGCTCCTGCCAACTCAAGGCAAGTTTACTGGCATGCATACTGGCTTTAATGTGATTGTTAATTTCCTCGGATTCCAAATTCAGGTTGGTACAGCGAATCACACTACTGGTATCGCTGTTATCCCGTAATTCACAGGCTTGGCCCAATTCAAAGCCAGCAGCCACCTGGCCCTTTTCAATCCAGTCCGTCATGGTTTGGATTGGCACGTTTTTAGGCGTCAGAGGAATCAGCGACAGCGCACCGACCGCTTCACGCAATAAACCAATCATTTCTTCAGCACGCTTTACCGATGCCGCATTCACAACCAGTAAATTGTCATGGGTATCGATATAGGCAAACTGCTGACTGGAGCGAACAAAAGCACGAGGCAATAAATCAAACATCACCTCATCCTTTAACTGATTACGCTCCTTACGACCCACTTTACGATCTTCATTTTCTTCTAAGGCTAGTAAGCGTTCTTCAAGCTCATCACGAATCACTGCGGGTGGTAACACCTTTTCCTGGCGTTTGGCGCAAATCATCATATAGCCGTTATTGGCATGTACAAACTCACTGCCAAAACGCCCTAATGGTGGCACCCACCCCAACTTCAATATATCTTGCCCCGCACAGGGCTGAAACGCTTTCTCCGCTAATGTCTCACTCAATTCTTCCGCAGCCAGAGTGAAAGGCTTGGTAAAACGGTAAACCTGTAAATTTTTAAACCACATAAAAAAACTAACCTGAGAGTTTATGGAACCAGCATAGGGCCGCGCATTCTAACAGCATCGATGGCCCTTGCGGCGATCAATTTTGGCTGTAAAAACAAACAGCAGAATTAAAGATTCCGACTATAATTTGATGACCACCTTTTATAAATACCGTTGGTCAAAACAGCCAAAGGGCCTTTTCTGACAGCAGTTATGTCTCAACATTGCATTGACCTTTATAACATCAAGCGACTATCCAAAAATGCCATCCTGTTTGCGTCATTAAGCCTTTGCCTGTTTCAGGGCTTATACGCAGCACAGACAACAGCAAGTGAAAGCACTGCGAACAACGCGGCCGAAGAACAAACCATCAGTTCAAAACCCATCACATTAAGCCTGCCAAAGGCACAAAGTATTGACCTTGAAAAACCGGTGGTTGAGCCAAAAACCGAGCCCGCAAGCGGGCCCGATACAGGCTCCATACCGGCTATAGAACCTGCTACAGCGACCACTCCACTTATCCTGCTGGGCAACCAAGTGTTACCCGGTACCAGCACTCGTCTGGCCTGGTCGCCGAGCCAATCCTTTGAGGGCATTGCTTCGCCCACGCCGGTATTAGTGGTCAATGGCGCAACAAGCGGCCCTACTCTATGCCTCACCGCAGCCGTACACGGTGACGAGCTAAATGGCATCGAAACTGTCCGTCGTGTGATGTACGCACTTGAGGCAGAAACCCTAAAGGGCACGGTGATTGGCGTACCGATCGTCAATCTGCAGGGTTTCCACCGAAGCTCACGTTATTTACCCGATCGCCGCGATTTAAACCGCTTTTTCCCCGGTAACCCGCAAGGCAGCTCTGCCGCGCGTATCGCCTACTCTTTTTTCCGTGAAGTGATCAGCCATTGTGATGCGCTGGTCGACCTTCATACCGGCTCATTTCACCGCGTTAATCTTCCACAACTACGTGCCGACCTGACACAGCCAGACGTTGTTAAGCTAACACAGGGTTTTGGGGCAACAGCGGTTCTGCATAGTGTTGGCGCGACCGGCACCTTACGCCGCGCCGCCACCGACAACGGTATTCCAGCCGTGACGCTGGAAGCTGGCGGTTCAACACACCTGGAAGAGGATGCCGTTAGTCATGGTGTGAAAGGTATTCAGACGCTCTTGGCGAGTTTAAAAATGGCTAAAAAAACCAGTTTATGGGGGGCTCCAGAGCCCGTTTATTATCAATCTGTGTGGGTACGCACGGATCGTGGTGGCATTCTGTTCAGCAAAGTAAAACTCGGCAAGCGGGTGAAAGAAGATGAGTTGCTCGGCACAGTCACCAACCCAATTACTAACGTACGCAGTGAAATCCGCGCACCCTATGCAGGCCGGATTTTAGGCATGGCTGTCAACCAGGTGGTACAACCTGGCTTTGCGGCCTATCGCATTGGCATTCAAAAAACCGAAGACGAGGTTTCTGATCCTCAGCAGCCCTTACCGATTAACCCAGAATTGGAGTCAGACCTGGACTCACCGGATCTTGCTCTTCAAAATAAATTGCCATCTTTCACTAAGCAGCCAAACATGCGCTCAGAATAACCCCATTAGTAGCTATCACAGATATGCTTATTTTCTAACTCTCGGCTATCAGGAAACCCCATCCCCGGCATAATACTGGACCCCATATGCGCCATTGCACCGGACATCATTTTGCTGCATTTACGCATCTCTTTAGCCACCGAGCTTTGTGACAACTCCAGACCGTATTTCATGCCTCGATTTTGCGCCTCGCTGCGTTTCCCTGCCGCACAAAGCTGCTTTATTTCCGCCTCCATCTGTCTCGCCTGGTTAGCCATCGCATCAAGTTGCTCAGGCGGTATCTTGGCCATACAGGCCTGAGCTTTTTGCATCATCTCCATCATGTGCTGCATCTGCGGCTCGTTCTGAGCGCTCACCCAGCTTGATAGACATAACAGAAAAACTGATAACGCTGCGTTACCAAATAATAACTTGCTGATCCGTAAAAATTTCATCTTAGCGCCTCCACAACCGTTCTGGTGATTATACTAAAGCTGCCTGCCAACACAGGCAAACAAGGTTTAAACTTAAAGCTCTACAATAAAGCCAGTAGCCATCGTTAGGAGGTTATTTATGCCAACACTCTCCGGCAGCTGCCTATGTGGGCAAGTCACCTATACCATCGAAGGCCAAACTACCGCCTTCTACCATTGTCATTGCTTGCGCTGTCGAAAAGCTACCGGCAGCGGGCATGCCAGCAACATTCTTATCAAAAGCACGGGCATTAACTGGTTAAAGGGAACAGACCTCATTAAAAGTTATAAAGTACCCGCCGCAAAGCGTTTTACAAATGTCTTTTGCAGTGAGTGCGGCAGCCCCCTACCCAGGCATTTTCCTCAAATGGGCATGGTGATTTTACCGGCTGGCAGCCTCGACCATGAACCAGGCATTAGCCCCGAAGCACGTATTTTCTGTGGCTCACGGGCGGACTGGTCCTGCGACGACGACATCACCACCTTTAACGAATATCCAGAATAACTGATAGCGGTTTACTTACCCAGGTCACCATCAAGCCAGGTAATGCGGCTGGCATCACGACCTCTTTGCCATTCTCAGATTTGGATACACCCTTCGCCGCCTCAATATAAAACCAAGCGCTAACACTTTAGCGCGTATTCTAGTCCTTACTTTTTCTTCATTTAAGACTGATCACTTGCCTCGATAACCGGAGACTCACCTCCTAGATCAGCTAGTCGACTGCGCCACATTGACGCTGGAACAGACCGATAATATCCCTCATACTGGTCTCAATCATGGAGGCTTCAGATTCTATGCTTGGCATCAAACTTGTCGCCCACCGAGGCTACCAACAGCGCTATCCAGAAAATACGCTGATCGCCCACCAGAAGGCGCTAGAGGCCGGAGCAAGGTTTATCGAAACAGATGTGCAGCTTAGCGCCGACCTGCAACCAGTGCTTTACCATGACCGAAAATTAAACCCCTGTACGGGCCTGAAAGGCGCCGTTCACGACCATCTTTCTGACCGACTAGCCAAAGCCGCTAATCACGAACCTCAACGACTCGGCGACACCTTTATCGGACAAACCATCGAGCCGTTGTCGGATCTTGTCAAATTGATCGAGCAACACCCGCAGGTGCAGGCCTTCATCGAAGTAAAGTCAATCACGATTGATTTTCATGGCATTGAAACCTGTTATCGACACATCATCGAAACGCTGGCACCCGTTGCCCGACAATGCACGATCATAAGCTTTCACATCCCGTTTATGAATTACGCGCGACTATCAGGCTGGCACTCTATCGGCATCGCCTTAAGGCGCTGGAAAGATTTACAAAAACCGGAAGTTTCCGCGATGGCGCCGGAATATATTTTTGCCGATATTAACGACTTACCGAGAAAGGTGAACTTTCACGACGTCAATGCCGAGCTGGTCATCTATGAAATCGACGATCCGGAAACAGCACATTCGTTACACCAACGCGGCATTAACTACATTGAAACCTTTGCCATTGGCGACATGCAGCGGGCTTGCAATTAATGACCCATACGCCGCTTAAAGATAACTACGATGTCACCGTGATTGGTGGTGGCATTCATGGAGCGGGCGTCGCCCAGGCCGCAGCGGCAGCTGGATACCAGGTTTTACTATTGGAAAAAAACGACTGGGCGGCGGGCACCTCCAGCAAATCCAGCAAACTCATCCATGGCGGACTGCGCTATTTACAAAGCGGTCAATTTAATCTGGTTCGCGAAAGTATTCAGGAACGGGAAATACTCTTACAAATTGCCCCGGATCTGGTAAATCGAAATAATTTTTACATTCCAATCTATAAAAACTCACACTATAAAAGCTGGCAACTGCGCATCGGACTTTCACTCTATGCACTGTTTGGCGGCAACCGTGTGAACTGCCGCTACAAAAAACTTAAGCCCGCGGAGGCAGCTAAATTCCACGGCCTGAAAACCGACCAGCTGAAACACCTATTCTGCTACCCGGACGCCCAAACCGATGACCGTTTATTAACGCGCGCTGTTATTGCTTCCGCCAGAAAGCTCGGCGCAAATACACTGATGCCCGCTCAGTTGCTCAACGCAAAACATGTCGTTGGTGGATATACCCTGGCTGTTCAATGGCAGGGGAAAGCCCGGCAAACGACCAGTCGTGTTGTCATTAACGCCACTGGCCCCTGGGCAAATACCGTCAACACACTTGTTAGCCCTGCTCCACCAACAGTCGCCGTGGACCTTGTTCAGGGCACCCACCTTATTCTGGAAGGGCAAATCAGCAACGAGTGCTTTTATCTGGAAGCACCACAGGATCAACGCGCCGTATTTGTGCTGCCCTGGTACGGTAACACTCTGCTCGGAACCACTGAAAAGCTGTTTGAGGGAGATCCTGACCAGGTTGAGCCTTCACTTGCAGAGCAGTATTACCTGCTTGAAGTACTGGAATATTATTTTCCCGATTTCGAGGTCAAAGTGGTGGATGCCTTTGCCGGTCTTCGCGTATTACCAAAACAACAAGAGCGATCCTTCAAACGCTCTCGCGAAACCCAATTAATTTGTGATCGAGCACACTCGGCACAGTGGATTAGCATATATGGCGGTAAATTAACCGGCTATCGAGCTACCGCCGAAAAGGTAGTCAAACTGATTCGCCAAAGCATTGGCCCGCGAACTCAAGTCGCCAACACTCGAAACCTGCGACTAAACCTAAGCGAGTAAAACAAAAACTGCTAAGCTGCAAAATCACTGAGTCGATTCTGCAAGGCCGCACGCCAACGCTCAAATCGTTGCTGCAACGCCTGCTGGGTTTCCTGTCTCGGAGTAAACTCAGTCCCCGCCAACTCTGACCACTTTGCAGCCGAAATGGCGCGCCCAACCTTGCTTTGCTGGGCCAGCAGGTAGGCGGCACCACGAGCCGACGCCTCCACTTCTTCAGGACGCCAAACCGGTGTATTCGTCAAATCAGCCAAGCGTCGACAAAATACATCACTCTGGGATAAACCACCGGAAACCACAATTTTCTGGAGATTAAAGCCATGACTTTGCATCACCATCAGATTGCTTTGTAACAGAAATTTGATACTGTCCTGTACCGCCAGTAATTTTTGCTGGTCACTACCCTGCCCCACAAAGCTGGACACCATGTTCGCCCGCCAATAGGGTGACCCCAACCCGCCCACAGCGTTGATAAATAATGGCACCTCACCGGTGTTGATGCTTATATCCTCCTGTTCATCGCAGCCATCAAGGTGCAGTAGGTTTTTCGCCCAATTCAACGCACTACCCGCGCCATTAACCGTGCCCTCAACAACAAATTGTGGCTGCTCTGCGAAATAAACAATGCTTCTCAGCAATTGCTCCGGGAAATTTGTCTCATGCCACAACGCCGATACAAAAGCACCCGTGCCGGCATTGATATAAGCCGTACCCTCAGCCGGTTGGCCATAGGCAAAAATGGCTGCAGATTGATCACCACTCACCAACTGCAGCGGTAACGTTAAATCGCCCAGCGTTAGCGAACCATAATGATCACAACTGTAGGCAATATCCGGCAGTAAATTGCGAGGAATATCAAACAGCTGTAACAGGTCTGGGTCCCAATCGTGATGATCAAGGCTATACAGCCCCGTGCGCTGCGCATTGGCCGGATCCACTTTAACATCAGCCGAATGAGTAAGCCGCGCAGCCAAATAACCCGCTAATGGTCCAAACATTAAGTTACCCTCAAGGAAGGCCTGCTGGACCTGATCATCCTGATTTAAGCACCAGTGCATTTTGCTGGCGCCATAGTGGGCGCTGGGATACAAGCCGGTATGATGGCGGAACCATTGCGGATTAATTTTCTGCTCTGCAAGCCAACGATGAGCCCGACGATCTTGCCAGCTAATCACGGGAGTGATTGCCTCAAGGTTATCACGCTGCCAGCACAACATGCTGGAACGCTGGGTGACCAGAGCGGCGGCCACCAGATTGTCGCGCTGTGCTGGCGCCAATTGAGCGACCGCCTGCTCAGCGACCTGCTGCAGCGAATCGACTAACTCTTCAACACTCTGCTCAACGCGGTCAATATCAGGCGTTTGTGTTGCCACAGCCTCCGCCGCATGGGCCAGCGTCTGCCCCGTGGCATTAATCACTAATGCCCGGCTACTCTGACCACCCTGATCGAGAATGAGATAACAGGTTTGCGACATACGCGCCTCCGGCTGCCTTTAATCTGTGCAAAAAGTATAAAGGCAGGCATTTTCAAGATGCCAGCGCTAAGCTGATAGGCGGTCAATCGGATCGAGTTAATGGCGCTGAGCGTTAAAACGCAGGCTATCCCGCCTGGTCTAGCGGCACTGTGCGGCACCAACCCGGTAAAAGGGATTACCACGCTGATCAACTACTGCGTCATTAGCGCTGACAAAAATGGGCAGGCTCCCCGGGCCGCTGGAGTTAGAGCGCCATTGCATCATCGCCTGCCCGCCCTGCACCACCAACTGCCAGCGCCCCGCATCCTGCATCGGCGTACATTGGTAACCACTGGCGATCAGGTTAGGACGGCAAGATTGACCGGAGCTGTAATACAGGCCAGAGCGGCAGTAGTGGATCGTCAGCTCAACCCGCGGATTATTGGAACTGGTGCCACCACCATAACCAAATTGAATAGCTGAGCCGCTAAAATAGTGTTGCAGTGATTGTTTTAAATCAGCGGCTGAAGCACTGGTTGCAGCACAAAAAAACATTGTCATGACAAAGATAAAGCGTAGCAAAGCAGCCATCACACACCTCCCGACCACCGAATAAGCGCTGGCCCAGCTGAATTGAATACGCTTCCAGAATACGCCTTTTTTTACCGCTTAGACAATCTCCCGCCAGCCAAAGCCCTGCTCCTGACAGGCCACCTCAAACCCATTGCGCACACTCTCACCCATCTCATCGAGCAGTGACGCAACCGCCTGGCTGGCCAACGTGGGACAATTATTTTGTTGGCTAATATGGGATAACAGCAGGTGCTGTAGTTTGCCTTTTTCGATACGACTCAGTAGTTGTGCGGCTTGCACATTGCTAAGGTGGCCATAATCACTAAAGATACGCTCTTTAAGCTGGAAAGGGTAAGGGCCTTCATCGAGCATCTGCGGATCGTAATTACACTCCAACACCAGCGCATCAAGACCACTGTAATGCTTTTCAACATGGGGAGTCAGACTCCCCAGATCAGTTAAAACACCCAGCTTTTTTTGATTGTACTGAAAGACATACTGACAGGGCTCACGCGCATCATGCGGCACAGGAACAGGCTGCACGTGGACATTATCGATGACAAAATGTTGATGGCAGTTGATCGTTTCCAGACGCGGTAACTTACCAAGGCGGCCGCGATGGAAAGTGCCGGCAGTGAGATAAACAGGTAATTGATACTTACGCGCCAGAGCACCCACGCCCTTGATGTGATCGCTGTGCTCATGGGTTACCAGAATAGCGTTAAGATCGTGGCCAGTTTTACCCAGCCGCTGCAGGCGAGCTTCGGTTTCTTTAACAGTAAAACCGCAGTCAAGCAGTAAGCAGGTATCAGCTGCTTCAATCAGTGTTGCGTTGCCCTTGCTGCCACTACCCAGTGAGGCGAAGCGCATTATTGGACCTCTGATTAAATCAGCTGATTTTTAATGCGGATCATCACATCCTTACGCAAAGAGGCATTAACGCTATCGGCGTATTTACTGATCAACGCACGCACTTTTTTAGGTTTACCCGGCACACGCGTCACCTGAATAGTAAGCTTGTGAGTGACAACGTCTTCGTCATCGCCACCAAAGGACAGGAAGGAAAAGAAACCACCGCTGTCTTTTTCTTTCTCACCCGTGGTCACTAGCAGGTGGTAGAGGCCAGTATCGCGATTTCGGTCATCTAACTGGAAGCCTGCTGCACCAATCGCTTTACCCACCGCATTCCAGGCCCGACTGTAGGTCAGATCCATGTCGATCACCCATTCGCCCTGCGCATTCTCTTTAAAGCTGGACTTAGGCGTACCAACAAATTTTTGCGCCAACAATGACGCCGGGGCTGCGCGGTTTTCGGTTTCAACCAGAAATGATGATAATTCCTGTGTCATCGCCAATGTCAGCGCATCGTCCGCCTTAGCACTGGTCCAGTCCAGTTCCTGCGAAGGAATTTCGGCGCTTTCGTAATCATAGCCCAAGTGCTTAATATGAATTTCTGACAGTCCTTTTTGAAGACCATGTTCAACCACTACACGGAATTTATCCCGGGTTATGTAGCCTTCATTGTTGCGTTTTAACCAAACGGTTTCCATCAACCCCCGGAACGGCACTTCCTGTTCAAGCGCAATACCATTCACTTCCCAGAAACTACGCACACGCCCCCAAGCCTCTTCAGGAGTACCGTCTAATACAACCCAGTGCTCGTTGCCGGACTTGTAGGCCTTCAGCTCTTTAGGGCCCGATACCGCCTGCATGTCAGGGCGTGGCACCTTGAATTCATCACCTTGAAAAACCAGTGTTTGCCCCGCACCAGGGATGTAATAAAGCTCACGAATCGCGTTAGTATCCATTTCCGCGGGCAGATCCAGCGGCTCGGCTATCTGAGCCTGACGATAATCCTCACGACTATCACGAATAAGGCCATCTTCACCCGTTAACCATCCACAACCAGTCATGGTAAAAATCAATGCACCCTGTGTTGCAATGGCCAGTTTGCGGGCTAATTTCATGGCTTATTTTCCTAAGATCGATTAAGCAAAGTAATACAAATTAAAGCACGCCGCCCTTACGCAGGGCTTCACGGACGATATCGTGATATTGCGGATCAAGTTGCGTCAACGGCAGGCGTTGGCCCGGCTGAATCATACCCATCTCCTGCAACGCCCACTTTACCGGAATGGGATTCGCTTCAATAAAGAGGTCAGTGTTAAGCGCTTCAAGCTCGGCACTAATACGTCTCGCTGTTTCTGCATCACCTCGTAACGCAGCGGCACACAGCTCGGACATTTTGCGTGGCGCGACATTGGCCGTTACGGAAATATTGCCCTTACCCCCCAGCAGAATGAATTCGGCGGCGGTCGCATCGTCACCGGAATACATAGCAATCTGGTCACCACTACGTTCAATCAACTCTTTAGCTCGCGCCAGATCACCTGTAGCTTCTTTGTGACCAACAATATTGGGATGAGAAGCCAAACGAGCGATCGTATCAGGCAGCATGTCACAACCGGTACGGCCGGGTACGTTATACAAAATCTGCGGAATATCAACTGAGTCAGCAATCAGCTTGTAGTGCTGATAAAGCCCTTCCTGAGAAGGCTTGTTGTAGTACGGTGTAACAATAAGGCAAGCATCAGCATTTGCCCCTTTCGCCATCGCCGTTAGTTCCAATGCTTCACTGGTGGAGTTCGCGCCAGAACCGGCAATAACAGGAATACGGCCATTAACACGCGCGATAACCTGGCGTAACACTTCCATATGCTCGTCAACCGGCAGTGTGGCAGACTCACCGGTTGTGCCGACGGCAACAATGGAATTAGTGCCATTATCAATGTGGAAATCCACTAACCGTTCTAGCGCCTGCCAATCAATAGCTCCCGTGCTATCCATCGGTGTTACAATCGCTACAATACTACCGACAATCATTTACTCTTACTCCGGCCAAAAAATAAGCTGCTATAGTAATCGCGGCAACCTCTAATCACAAGCGTAGCCCTTTAAATTATGGGGTTTAATGACGCAATTGACTGTGTAAGAATCAACGCCAATCCAAACTTAAAACAGCCCTGAGGATCACCATTATGTCCGATGTTTCACTCGACCAACCCGTTGCAGATTTCACCGCCGACGCCACCAGCGATACGCAGGTTTCATTGTCCAGCTTGAGAGGTCGTAACCTGGTGATTTATTTCTACCCTAAGGACAGCACTCCAGGCTGCACCACCGAAGGCCAGGATTTTAGAGATATGTATGAACAATTTCAGGCGTTGGACACCGAAATTTTTGGCGTATCTCGTGACAAAATTCGCTCCCACGAGAACTTTAAGGCGAAGCAAAGCTTTCCCTTCGAACTTATCACCGATCCGGAAGAAACTCTCTGCAAACAGTTTGACGTCATCAAAGAAAAAAACATGTACGGTAAAAAGCACATGGGCATTGAGCGCAGCACTTTTCTTATCGACAGGGAAGGGGTATTACGTAAAGAGTGGCGCAAAGTGAAGGTTAAAGGGCACGTCGAAGAAGTACTAGAGGCCGTGAAAAATCTTTAGATTTTCACCATCAACTAACGGGGCAGCTTTCTTTATCGGCTTGCCCCGCCATTGATAGCGGAATTTTACGAAGAACTTCCGGTTGAAAGTCGCCTCTCGCGGTAGATAGGTGACTGATCAAACGAACGGCCATAAAACCAACAGCCAGGCCAAACAAGGCAGCCAAAATAATCCAGGGCTCAGCCAGGGCAAATACAGTATCTGCCAGTAGTACACCAACAATCAACATCAACAGCGGCAAACCATAGGCTAAAAAAGAGCTTCGGATAAAGGCCTGCTCTGGCAAGCCAAGCACGACTTCATCATTTACCGCTAACTCCATCTCTGTTTGCAGGCAAATATGGCTACGTCGCCCCTCTTTAACCCTCGCCAGCAACCCCTGACCGCAACCCGAGCGAGCCGAACAGCCCGAACAACTACTGGTCCGAATGGTTTCAATCCAAACCTCATTACCTTTTACAGCAATGACTCGACCCGACTCTTCAATCATAACCAACTACTCAGTGCTGCCAGAGACAGCAACCGCAGATGGCACAATCGATAACGCAATACGTTTAGCCGTTTTCATAGGAACCTCACCGACAACAGTCACCAAATGATCGCCATCAGGGTAATTAACAATACGCGTAACAGCGACAGTGGCGCCCTTTTGAGCACTCACCTCATCGTATTTTTGGTCACCAATTTTTTCAATAAAGACAGAGAAAGCCGCCATGCCATCAGTATAGGTGGTCGTGTCAACACCACTACCATCTTCATGCTTAGGGTGTGAACCCTGCATACTCATCTTAAAGCCTGAAGGTAACCAGTTGAGAGTCCAGTTCAGTGGCTTGCTTTCAACCAATACTTCCTGATGACTCAGTAATGGATAATGCACCATTGTCTCACCAGCAATACCCACCTCCAGCTCCGACTCATCAATGTCCGCACCAATGTTCAAATGGGTAAACTGAAAACGTTCCAATACTGTTCTGCGGTGCACTAATACCGATTTCAGCAATAACCCTGACTGCTCATCCAACCAAATACGATAGCTATAACGATAATCATCGGTTGGTTTAATCAGTAATACGCGCGCACTGCGTCCGGCGACACGCCCTTCTCCCTTATCGACGAGCTCATAACTGTCACCGAGCTCACTCATATCACGCACAAACGCTCGGGCAAAAGGCCCTAAAGGGATTTTATGGTTAATGTTGCCATTCCAGTCACTGCCATGCACACAGGTGACTTCTTCACCTTGGCGGATAATCTCTTGGACAGGTCCATCGAGGCGAACAATACGCTCACGCTCAACACCATCTTTAACCTGATGAATGATGCGCAGTGTTTCCATGCTCGAGCCATGACTATAAACAAACACGCCATCATAATTTTGATTAGCAAAGGCCTTGGACATCTGCACTAGCCAGGCGCGAGATTCTTCGCCAGATACGGGGCTCGACAGTATTAGCAGGCCAAGCAAAAAGCTACTGCACAGAGCTTTAAAATAAGAGCGGAAGAAAAGCGGCGCAGAATCGCGCACATTAATAGCCTTGGGCATCCTGACTTTCAACCAACTGAGTATGTGGCATAACCCCACGGCTTTCAGACATGCTCGCCTGTTGGGTGTGGTTTTCTATTAAAGACTGCAGACGCTTTTCAACCGGTGTCATCACTTCCGAGCTAACTGCTATCAGGTTTTCGCTGGCAATTTCCGTACCGGCAACGAGGTTAGTCGTCAGTGGCTGATCACCTGCTGCAACCTGCTCTGCAGTCTCACCTTCGCCACCTAGCTGCACAGCAAAGATGACTAAAAAGGCCGCCGACGCAGCAACCGCCATACTCAGTGCAGGTTTAAAGACGCGGGCCAAACCAGATTTTTCAGCCGTCTGCTCAACCTCAACTACTGGCTCATCAGCCAATGCCGCACTCACTCGGTCACTGATATCCATATCGAAACGACAGTCAACTTGCCGTCTCATAGCAAAACTGGCAGCCTGATAACGACGCCAAGTGTGGCGCAGCTCTTTATCTTCATCTTCCTCCATACTTGCCAATACGCGGTGGAGTTCCAACTCCTGTGCTTCGTCATCCACTAACGCCGAAATTGATTCACGCAAACTTTCGCTCATCTGTATTTGCCTCTTATTTTTTGGCATTGGTCTGATTGGCGCCGATTTAGTCTGGCACCGAGCACACCTGTCATAAACTTAGTCAATTAAATGACAAATATGTTTATCAATTGATTCTCGAGCCCTGAAAATTCTTGATCGCACCGTACCCACCGGGCACTGCATTACCTCTGCGATCTCTTCATAGCTCATTCCGTCAAACTCTCGTAACGTCACCGCTGCTTTTAAATCTTCAGGCAACTGTTCAATTGCCTTGAAAACAGCAGCTTCAAGCTCCTGCTTATGCACCTCCTCATCGGGAGAGGCATTATCCTTTAAACGGCTGGCGCTTTCATAATATTCCGCATCCATCACATCAACATCGGTATCTGGGGGGCGACGGCTTCTGGAAACCAGGTGATTTTTTGCCGTATTAATGGCAATCCGGTACAACCAGGTATAAAACGCACTATCGCCGCGGAAACGACCAATAGCTCGATAGGCTTTAATAAAAGCCTCCTGAGCAACATCCATCACCTCATGGTGATCTTTAATGTAACGGCTAATTAAACCAAAGATCTTATGCTGGTACTTAAGCACCAGTAGATCAAAGGCCCGCTTATCGCCTTTTTGGACACGCGCAACTAACTGTTTATCAGTTTCCTGTTCGTTCAACATTCCTGCTCCGAGCTACGCCATACCCGTTCGCTGAAATGCATACACGTTAAAACAGGCGAGCCAAACTGTGTGGGATAGACCATTGACCATTCCAGAAGTTCTTAAAGTGTCAGTAGAAATCGTAATTTTTTTGATACAAAGACCACAACCTGCCATTTATTTACAAACTAAGACAGTCTTAAAGTCCTAAAAATTGTTGCTCATTATAGATCAGATAACCATAACACGCTCCAACTCGTTAACTAGTTTAACCAATATTTGCCGTCCAGAACTCTGTGACGAGAAACAAAATATCCGAGACAAAATCCCCTAAACTGTGGTATTAAGTGACCTCTTATCAAGGCTCCGATAGCTGCTCCTTATAATCACTGCTGTACCCATCTATGACACAACATTTCCAACACGATATTCTGGTTATCGGCAGTGGTGCCGCGGGCCTCACTCTGGCGCTAAAACTAGCAGATAGATTCCGCGTTGCGCTGCTTTGCAAAAACAGTGCGACAGGTGGTTCGACCTACTACGCTCAAGGCGGCGTCGCGGGCGTCATTGACAGCACGGACACCGTCGATGCTCATGTGTCAGACACTCTAAATGCCGGCGCCGGATTATGCGATAACGACGCTGTTCGTTTTACCATTGGACAAAGCAAAGCCTGTATCGACTGGCTGATTGAGCAGGGCGTCCCTTTTACCGAAGATAGCGCCAACAGCAACGGCAGTTATCACCTCACCAAAGAGGGCGGCCACAGCCACCGTCGCATTATCCATGCTGCAGACGCCACCGGACGAGCCATTTCAACCACCCTGATCAAGCGTGTTAAAGAGCACAGCAATATCGACCTCTTTGAACACCGAGTCGCCATTGATTTAATCACACGAGAGAAATTGGACTTAACCGGTAGCGGCTGCGTTGGCGCTTACGTGTTGAACCGTCACAACGATTCCGTCGAATTGTTTCAGGCTCGTTTTGTCGCGATAGCCTCTGGCGGTGCCAGCAAAAGTTATCTGTATACCAGCAACCCGGATGGGGCCAGCGGTGACGGTATTGCCATGGCCTGGCGAGCAGGCTGTCGCGTCGCCAACATGGAGTTCAATCAGTTTCACCCGACCTGCCTCTACCATCCTCAGGCGAAGTCTTTTCTAATTAGCGAGGCCCTGCGCGGCGAAGGCGCTCTGCTGAAACTACCCAGCGGCGAACGCTTTATGGATGACTTTGACAGCCGTGGAGAGCTAGCGCCTCGTGATATTGTCGCTCGTGCCATTGACCATGAAATGAAACGCCTGGGTTGCGACCATTTATATCTGGATATCAGCCACAAGCCAGATGATTTCATCCTTGAACATTTTCCAACCATCCATAAACGCTGCTTAAAGTTTGGTATCGATATCACCCAACAAGCAATCCCAGTGGTTCCTGCTGCGCATTATACCTGTGGCGGTGTCATGACGGACCTGCGCGGACGAACTGATGTTGCCCAGCTATATGCGATAGGAGAAACCGCGTTCACAGGCTTCCATGGCGCCAACCGTTTAGCCAGCAATTCGCTGCTTGAATGCCTGGTCTTTGCCGATGCCGCCGCCAAAGATATTAACGATAATTTTGAGCGGGTTGCCGAGCCTCCAAAGGCCCCTGACTGGGATGAAAGCCAAGTGACCGACTCAGACGAAGACGTCATTATTTCCCATAACTGGGACGAGCTGAGGCGCTTTATGTGGGATTATGTTGGCATCGTCCGTACCGACAAGCGACTACAGCGAGCCGAACACCGCATCGCCCTGTTGAAGCGGGAAATTGCTGAATACTATAGCAATTACAAAGTCAGTAACGACCTGCTGGAACTACGGAATTTAATCTGTGTTGCCGATCTGATTATTCGCTCCGCCATGGCGCGCAAGGAAAGTCGTGGCTTGCACTACACCCTGGACTACCCAAACACCGCAAAACAGGCGAAAAACACTATTCTGACACCACCGAACTGGCAGGCTTTGCCCGCTGATTCAAACTGAGGGCTACCCGTAACCGTCTAAACGTATCAGCATCAACGGCATCAGAAAAAACCGGTAAATAATGCGCAGTAGCAAAACGTCGATGGTCGCGGCGCAGTTCCACAACAACCAGGAACTCACAAATAAAATGACGCTTTCCCAACTGATAATGTTGCCGCGAATGTAAAGGGCTTTCCAACCAGCAAAAGTCATCCTGTAACAGGGTCAACTGCTGACCCTGTCGTTTCAGCCAGCAACGCACGTAATAAAAAATACAGAAAGCCAGAACTGGCAGCAGAAAATAGAAACCACTAAGAACAACAGCCCACAACACGAAACCGTGGGCTAAAATCAAAAAACAAAGCTCCTGTCGTGATCTTTTAACGGCTACCCTTAGGGGCGCGCACACAGTCGATGATGACATTAACGATATGACGAAGTGACTCGTCCTCCGGCTGTTCCTTGCCTAAGAACCATTTAAACAAATCCTGATCCTCTTCCTCAAGAAGCTTTTCGTACAAGGCTTGATCCTCTTCACTCACCGTCGCGTAATACTTTTCCAGAAACGGCATGAGCACCAAATCCAGTTCCAACATGCCACGTCGGCTATGCCACATCAAACGCTTGAGCTTCTCGTCGTCGACCATATCTATCTCATTCAAATGGGTTGAAAAATCGGAAATCAATTATATATAGATGTTCAGATAAGTCACAGTTTCTAATCCCGCATTCCGTGGATAACTCAGGTAATTTATGAACAGATCAGAATGGCAGCAACAATTGCAGGCCGAAGGCGCTCAAATTTGTGAAGGCGACAGCAATTTCATCAACGCTTTTGAGCATTCAGCCCCCACCACCGACAGTTTTATCACGCCGCTTCTCTATCAGAGCGTATTAAGCATTAGTGGCGCCGACAGCAATAAGTTTTTGCAGGGCCAGCTCACCTGCGACGTCAACAGCTGCACCAGCGAACACTCCATTCTAGGCGCAGCCTGTAGCCCTCAGGGCCGCATTTACAGCAGCTTCCGCCTTATCAATAACGACCTCACCAGCGAGCCCTGTTATTTGCTCAGAATGCGCAGCAACCTAGTCAAGCTAAGCCATGAAACTCTGCATAAATACAGCGTCTTTTTCAAAACCCAGTTACAGGATGCCAGCGATGAGTGGTTCGGCATTGGTATCTGGGGAAAGCAGGCGACACAGCTAGTCAAAGACACCTTTAAATTAACCACTCCCCCACAGCAAGCAGGAGACGCCAGCCATAGCGAATCGGCCATTATCATACGCCTGCCGGGTGACAACAGCCGTTTTGAATGTTGGGTGAAAGCAGCTGTAATCGCTGAAGTCTGGCAAGCATTAACAGCACATGCCACCCCCGCAGCCAACCATGAGTGGTTACTCGAAGATATTCGTCAGGGGATTGCCGAAATCAGCTTACCAGTAGAAAGTGCCTTCAACCCTCACATGGTAAATTTTCAGGCAGTCGAGGCAATCAGCTTCAAAAAAGGTTGTTACACCGGCCAAGAGATCGTTGCCCGCACTCATTACAAGGGAAAATCCAAGCGCCATATGCAGCACTTCTGCCTCACAGGAGCCCCTCTATTGGCCGCTGGAGATGAGCTACAGGCTGTCGATAGTGATAAAACCATCGCCACCGTTATCAGCGCTGCGCTGTCAACATTAGAGGCCGCTGACGTTCAAGAAGCCCTCTTAGTCATCAATGCCGACCTTGATAACGGCGAGCCATTACACTTACAACATAACGGCCATCAGATTGAAGCAATACCCAGTACTTTACCCTATTCGTTAGACTCGCAAGATCAGCCTTAAAAAATCATTTTTTTTAAGGCTCAAACATCACCTTTACGGGAAAGGCTCCTATACTTGCTTTCAAACGAACCAAATAGCGAACACCATGAGCACCCTAATCGAAACTATCGAAAATGAAATTATTAGCGCGATTGAATCTGATCAGCTAATCCTACCAACATTGCCAGAGGTATCTTTGCGCGTTCGCGAAGTAGCCCAGGACGACAATGCCGGTGTTGCCGATTTAAGCCGGGTCATCAGCAATGATGCCGCCATTTCGGCACGCATCATCAAGGTCTGTAATAGTCCTCTGCTTCGCGCAGCTCAACCTGTTGAAACCCTGCAAATGGCCATCAACCGCCTGGGAATGGGTTACTCTGCCGATTTAGCCGTCGGTTTAGCCATGGCTCAAATGTTCCAGGCAACCACCGACCTGATTGACAGCCGCATGCGCGATGTCTGGAATCGCAGCACGGAGGTTGCCGGCCTGTGTAATATGCTCGCACAGCAGCACACCCGTTTATCACCCGGCCAAGCGACGCTCGCCGGTATTACACACCTGATTGGTGCGCTGCCGATTCTGCGCTTTGCCGAGGAAAATGAAGCGTTACTTAACGATGCATACACGCTGGACGAGGTGATTGCCAAGCTACATCCAAAACTCGGCGGCATGATCCTCAAAGCCTGGGATTTCGCCCCAGAACTTTGCGAGGTACCAGAGCAATACCTCAATTTTCAGCGCCAGAGCGAAAAACCCGACTTTGTTGACCTCGTAACAGTGGCGACCATACAAAGCTATGCAGGCTCTGATCACCCCTACAATGAACTGGATCGCACCACTATCCCTGCCTTTGCACAATTAGGTATAGATGCCTCACCGGAAGAGGATGAAGAGGAAGAGGATCTATCCGCCAATATGGAGGCCGCACTGGCACTGCTTGGCTAAAAACACCAGTCAGCTATCTTCTAGCAACTGCAAAAGGCTCGCCCGTTAATTTTGACAGGCGGGCCTTTTTATTAGGCCTTTATCCATAAATAGCGGACACAAAAAAGCCCGGCATATTCAGCCAGGCTTTTTCAGTATCGCTTAACGAAAATTTAGCTTAATCGTTATACGCGATCATCGCTCAGCTCGATACCAACACGGCGGTATGCAGATTGCAGCGTGTTGAACAGCAGGCATGCGATCGTCATTGGGCCAACACCACCGGGGACCGGTGTGATTGCGCCAGCAACTTTTTCAGCTGATTCGTAATGTACATCACCGACCAGACGAGTTTTAGTTTCACCGTTCTCTTCAACTTCGATACGGTTGATACCCACATCAATAACTGTTGCACCAGGCTTGATCCATTCACCCCGGACCATTTCTGGACGACCAACCGCAGCCACGACAATATCAGCACCACGAACAACACCAGGCAGGTCTTTCGTACGAGAGTGCGCAACTGTCACAGTACAGCTTTCCTGCAGTAACAGAGAAGACATTGGTTTACCTACGATGTTGGAACGACCCACAACAACCGCGTTCAGGCCAGACAGATCACCCAAGTGATCTTTCAACAGCATAGTACAGCCCAGCGGGGTACAAGGAACGAAGCCTTTGCCGCCCGTTGCCAGCAAACCAGAGTTAACAATATGGAAACCGTCAACATCTTTAGTCGCGTCGATACGGTTGATGATTTCTTCTTCACCAATGTGCTTAGGCAGAGGCAGCTGAACCAGAATACCGTGTACGTTATCATCAGCGTTCAGGTCATCAATCAGTTTTACCAGCTCATCGCGTGACGTTGTTTCAGGCAATTTGTGCTCGTAAGAGTTAAAACCTACCTCAGTCGCCTGCTTACCCTTGCTGCGAACGTAAACCTGGCTCGCTGGATCTTCACCAACGATAACAACCGCCAGACCTGGCGTAATGTTGTGGCTGGCTTTCAGCTCATCGGATAATTTCTTAACGTTTTCACGCAGTTTGGCTGCAAAAGCCTTACCATCAATAATCGTTGCCATGTGTTTATTCTACCTATATTTAGTCGGGTTAAATCTGTAATCGGGCGGTAGCCCAGGCGCTTCCACCTTCAAAACCGCAGAAGGCTCAGCAAAAAACTTCGAAATGATACTCGCAATCGCCACTTTTCACTAGTGCTGCCGCCCAAGAAATATTTATCTAGCTTATGAAACAATTAATTCTGCAAATAGGCCTGGGTAGTACCACAAAAAGCTTACGCTATTGCGTCTATATAACCGATAATGAAACCTGACCGGGCTGCATTAATGGTGTCAAAATCAAAATTTAATTGTTAATCGAGGCACCAGTTGATCGGCGTTTTACCCTGCGCCTGCAGATAGTCATTAGCCTTTGCAAAGTGGCCATTACCAAGGAATCCGCGGTGCGCGGAAAAAGGTGACGGATGCGGAGAGGCCAATACTAAATGTCTTGAACGGTCAATCACCGCCGCTTTGTCCTGCGCATATTTACCCCATAGCAGGAACACCAACCCTTGATGCTGCTCGTTCAAAACCTGAATCGCACGATCCGTAAACTGTTCCCAACCTTTGCCCTGATGAGAACCGGCATTATTTTGCTGCACTGTGAGCACAGAGTTGAGCAATAACACGCCCTGCTCGGCCCAGGGCGTCAAGCAGCCATTTTCAGAGAACTCAATACCAAGCTCACTGTTGATTTCTTTGAAGATATTTTTAAGCGATGGCGGCGGACGCACACCCGCTTGAACGGAAAAACACAGGCCATGAGCCTGACCCGGCCCGTGGTAAGGGTCCTGACCAAGAATCACCACCTTAACCTGCTCAAAGGGTGTAAACTCGAAGGCGTTAAAAATGTCCGGCATTGGCGGATAAAGCGTTTTACCCGCCTGCTTTTCGGATACCAGAAAGGCCCGCAGCTCGCGCATATAGTCCTTTTCAAACTCCTCACCCAAATGGGGCTGCCAGGACGAGTGAAGAGTCATGTTAATCGCCGTATCAGACAAATTAACTGCTACGACGCATGTGCGGGAACAGCAGCACATCACGAATCGATGGCGAATCAGTAAACAGCATCACCAAACGATCAATACCGATACCCTCACCCGCTGTCGGTGGCAAACCGTATTCCAGTGCCGTCACGTAATCTTCATCGTAATGCATGGCTTCATCATCACCAGCATCTTTTTCCGCCACCTGGGCACGGAATCGCTCAGCCTGATCTTCAGCATCATTAAGCTCCGAGAAACCATTGGCGATTTCACGACCACCTACGAAGAACTCAAAGCGATCCGTCACGTGATGATCGGTATCACTTCGGCGCGCCAGCGGCGATACTTCAGCCGGGTATTCAGTAATAAAGGTCGGTTGATCCAAACGGTGCTCAACGGTCTTCTCGAAGATTTCGATCTGTACCTTGCCCAGCCCCCAGCTATCTTTCAATGGAATTTCCAAGCCCGTGGCAACGTCACGCGCAGAGCCAAGATCATTGATTTGCTCTAACGTCAGTTCAGGGTTGAAATGCAGAATAGATTCCACCACGCTCATGCGCTGGAATGGCTGTCCAAAATCATAATCGGAGCCCTGATAGTGCACCTTCGTGGTACCCAGCACTTCCTGAGCAACATGACGCAGCATATCTTCAGTGAGATTCATCAGGTCATTGTAATCGGCGTAGGCCTGGTAGAATTCCAGCATGGTGAATTCAGGGTTATGACGTGTCGATAGGCCTTCGTTACGGAAGTTACGGTTGATTTCGAACACTCGCTCAAAACCACCAACAACCAGACGCTTTAAATAAAGCTCTGGTGCAATACGCAGATACAGCTCCATATCCAGCGCGTTGTGATAAGTCGTGAACGGCTTGGCCGCTGCGCCACCGGGAATCACCTGCATCATCGGTGTTTCAACTTCCAGAAAACGCTCGCTGGCCAAATAATGACGAATAGCCTCAACAATTTTAGAGCGTGCAACAAAGGTGTTGCGTGACTCTTCATTCACAATCAAGTCAACATAACGCTGACGGTAACGCAGTTCCTGATCAGCCAACCCATGGTGTTTGTCTGGTAACGGACGCAGTGCTTTAGTCAACAGCTCATATTCCGCCATATCGACATACAGGTCGCCTTTACCTGACTTATGCAACTCACCCTTCACACCAACAATGTCACCCAGATCCAGGCTTTTCGCAAATGGCCGCGCAGCTTTATTTACGTACAGTTGAATACGGCCACTCATGTCTTGAATTTCCATGAAGGCACCACGGTTACGAATCAAGCGGCCGGCAACCGCCACCACGTTCGCCTGCTCAGCGAGTGCTTCCTTTTCACTATCGGCGTAGGCCTGCTGCAGATCACCGGCATAGCTGTCACGGCGGAAACTGTTGGGAAAAGCACTGCCGCCATTGCTACTGGCTTCTTCGCGCAGCGTATTCAATTTCGCTCGGCGCTCGGCGATCAATTTATTTTCGTCTTGTGGAGTCTGTTGTTCGTTGCTCATCAGCGTTTCACGTTCTTATGATAAATAGGAAGGTTAAAATTTTAAGTGTTTACAGGCCCGCTTTTAACGAGGCTTCAATAAACATATCCAGCCCGCCATCAAGCACAGCCTGGGTATTGGATGTTTCTACATTGGTGCGCAGGTCCTTGATACGCGAGGAGTCCAGCACATAGGAGCGAATCTGACTGCCCCAGCCGATATCGGCCTTGTTGTCTTCCTGGGCTTGCGCCGCATCATTGCGCTTCTGCATCTCCAGCTCATAGAGCTTGGCGCGCAGCTGCTTCATGGCAAAGTCTTTGTTCTGATGTTGCGAACGCTGGCTCTGACACTGCACCACCACATTGGTCGGCTCGTGGGTAATCCGCACGGCCGAGTCAGTCTTGTTGACGTGCTGTCCGCCAGCACCACTGGCACGGTAAGTATCAATTCGCAGATCCGCTGGATTAATATCAATCTCAACGTTGTCATCAATTTCCGGCGACACAAACACCGCAGAAAAAGACGTGTGACGACGACTGCCAGAATCGAAGGGGGATTTTCGCACCAAACGGTGAACACCCGTTTCCGTACGCAGCCAGCCAAAGGCATATTCGCCCTCAAACTTGATCGTCGCACCTTTAATGCCAGCCACGTCACCTGCAGAGACTTCCATCAACTCAACCTTAAAACCCTTCTGCTCACCCCAGCGCAGGTACATACGCAGCAGCATTTCTGCCCAATCCTGCGCTTCTGTACCCCCAGAGCCCGCCTGAATATCCAGAAAGGCGCTATTCTCGTCCATCTCGCCGGAAAACATGCGACGAAATTCCAGCTTGGCAAGTTGTGCGTCCAGCGTTTCTATTTCAGCAGAGACCTCATTGACGGTATCTTCGTCGTCTTCCTCGACAGCCATCGCCAACAGCTCATGACCATCGCTGATACCACTATCGAGACGATCAATGGTGGCCACAATATTTTCCAGCTGAGAACGCTCTTTACCCAACGCCTGGGCACGCTCAGGCTCATCCCAAACAGCGGAATCCTCTAGCTCACGCTCAACCTCTTCCAGCCGATCTTTTTTCTCAGCATAGTCAAGATAACCCCTTAGCACGTCGGTGCGCTCCTGAAGTTCCTTGAGAGCTTGAGTAATTGCGTTGGTTTCCAGCATGTTGAGCAGGTTTCTCTATCAATAAATTAGCAATGGTTCAGAAGGCAAGCATTCTACCCGATTGGGCGTGCATATTGAATCTTATGCCATCAGAGTTTATCGACATCTTTGCTGATTCTATAAATAGGAACCCTGCATACAGAAACCTGTCGGTATTGTTACTCTGATTAACTATCCAGGATTTTTATGATCAAACCCTATAAAACCAGCGTAGCATTAATCTTCTCAGCAATTTTTCATCTAATTGCCCTCGTTTTAATCGGCTTATCAATACAGCAGTTTATCAGCGGCCTGGCAAAAGCAGACTGGGACTTGGTAACACTGATCGTCAAGTCTATTAACACACTTATCATTGCCTTAGCGATGTACGAATTAGGTATCGGTGTTGGCAAAGAATATACGGCGGGCGAGGAAGGCGAAGATATTTTTCAGAATATTCGTCGTAGCATTACCCGTTTTGTTGGCACCGTCTGTATCGCATTAGTACTGGAGGCGCTGATCATGATTATCAAATACAGCCAACTGGATTTGGCTGGCAACCTCTATTACCCGGTTGCAATCCTGATTGCTTGCTCCTGTTTACTGTTAGCACTCGGAGGGTTCTTATCACTCACTCGCGACAGCGTCCGCAAACGCCCATCAGATGCCTCCGCATAACAAATTTATTGGCAAATTCTCAAGTCTTTCGGCTTAGCTATACTATGATTAATAATTAAAACCTTTCGGCCTTAAAACAGCAGAGTAAACAGGCGATATTTTCGATAGTCAAACCATGGTAAACCTTCACCGCCTACTGTCAGTGTTACTGCTATTTGCCATATGCTTCACCTCAATGGCCGCTCGCGCTGACAACATCTGCACTAACAACTCATCGAACGCCAGCAGCGGATCACTCACCGACTCTGGAGGAGCCGGGGGACGTTATCAAAACAATGAAAACTGCTCCTTTCTGATTCAATCTGGCGGAGGCAGCATCACCTTATCCTTCAGCCAGTTCAATTACGAAAACAGCTATGACTATGTGTTCGTTTATGATGGCACAACCTCCTCAGCACCACTGATTGGGCGTTTTACAGGTAGCTCAATACCTAACGATGTTATCGCAACTTCAGGCTCAATGCTGGTGGTTCACCGCTCAGATTTCTCAGTCCAAAGATCAGGCTTTCAAGCCACCTGGCTAGCATCCAATGGCGGCACTGGCAGCAACACTCTGTGTACAGACAACTCATCCTCTGATTCAACCGGCACTCTGTATGATTCTGGCGGCCCCAGCGGCAATTATAGCAACAGAGAAGATTGCCGTTTCTTAATTCAGCCCACCGGGGGCGGCACTATTACCCTGAATTTTTCGCAGTTTAATTTGCAAAATGCCGACCAATTAAGAGTTTATAACGGCACCAGCAGCAGCGCTCCCTTAATAGCAACTTTAACAGGAAGATCAATACCCGCGGATGTTACTGCGAATGCTGGTGCCATGCTGGTCCGGTTTACCAGCAATGCAGGCGGCACGCGAGCGGGTTTCGCGGCAACCTGGTCAACGGCTAGCAGCTGTTCAGCCGAAAGTGTCGCCGATAATTTCAACAGTGTTTCCTATAGCCAGAATAACGGCTCACAAAACTGGGCAACCAGCTGGTTGGAAATTGGTGAAAGCAATGGCCCCAATAGTGGTATTTCCCGAGTAAATTCCAGCAACTGCAGCAGCGGCAACTGTTTGCGTATAGGTCAACCAAACAGCCCCAGCAGCTGGGCTAATATCGGCGTGCAACGGGAAGTAAATTTAAGCACAGCCGCTTCGGCTACCCTTTCATTTAATTACTTCACTGGCAGGTCGTCAGGAGCAGAATCTGTCACATTGGATATCTCATCCGATGGCGGCAACAGCTGGGCAACGCTACAAACCTATAACATTACCGGCACCAGCTTTACTGCAACTCCGCAATCATTTGATATCAGCGCTTACACCTCGACGAATACACGCATTCGTTTTTTAAGCTCAGGAACCAATGCCCGCATTGGGATGTATATCGACGACCTGCAAATCAGCTACCAGGCATGTCCCAAACCCACCCCGATTGCCGAATGGCGTTTCGACGAAGCTGTCTGGAATAATGCAGCCAACCAGGTGCAGGATAATAGCGCCAACAGCTACCATGCCAATGCCGTCAATGGTGCCAATACTCAATTATCATCGCCAGCCCTTTCGGGCAACCCGGGCACCTGTGGGTACGGTAACTTCGATGGCAACAACGACCACGTTCTTTTACCTTCATCCTTCCCAAACCTAACCGGTAGTTTCACAATTTCCGGTTGGATTAATGCTCGAAGTCTGGGCAATGATCAACGTATTTTCGCCGACGATCAAAATAACAGTGGTGGCTTTGCTTTCAGTTTGGGCGACGCTGGAAACGGTAAATTACGCTTCTTCTCCCGATCAGTTTCACCGGTGTCAGTGGATACCCAAAATGCTGTCATTAGCCAAAATAGTTGGGTCTTTGTCGCAGCGGTACACGACGCGACAGCCAAAACTCGACAGATCTACGTTAATGGCAGCGCCGTTGCGTTGAGCACTGGCGGCACCTCCTCCACCTACAGTGGCACCTGGGGCAGCGACTCCGGCCGAGCCAGTATTGGTGGCGAAGTCAATGGAGCGGGAAGCGAAGCCAGTGCCAACTGGCGGTTTAATGGTCTCATTGATGAAGTGCGTATTTACGAAAACGCCTTAACAGCCGCTGAAATCCAAGCCATTATGGCGGAGCGCCATACATGCCGCGCTGCATCAACAGATCATCTCAGCATTAGCCACAGCGGTAATGCCATCACCTGTACTCCGGCAACCATTACTCTCGAAGCACACCAGCCTGATCACAGCAATGACACCAGTTACAGCCAAACCGTTAACCTTAGCACCTCCACCAATCGCGGTGACTGGTCCATCATTAATGGCAATGGCACCCTGAATAATGGCACCTCCAACGATGGCGTAGCCACTTATAGCTTTACAGGCTCAGATAACGGCCGTGTTCAGCTGGGATTGAAAAATACGGCTGTAGAAACAGTCAATATCAACGCCAGCGATGGCAGCATTTCCGAAACCAGCGGTAACGCTACAGCAAGTGAAGATCAAGATCTCAACTTTGCCGAAGCGGGTTTCCGCTTCCTCGCCGACAATACAGCCGACAGCATTGACACACAGATTTCGGGAAAAAATTCCAATATCAGCCCCGGATCTCAAACTCTGGAGTTACAAGCCATTCGCACCAGTCCCGATACAGGAGCCTGCGAAGCCGCACTACTTAATAACAACGATATTGAGATGGGCTTTGAGTGCCTAAATCCCGGCACTTGCAGCAGTCAACGAGTCGCAATCAACAGTACCAACATCAGCGCTAACAGTGGTGGCTCTGCCAACAATTACACGCCCGTTTCCCTAGACTTTGGCGATGCCAGCGACAGCACGGCCACCTTTACTCTTAATTACCCGGATGCCGGTCAAATTCGCCTGCACGCCCGCTACAGCATTGCCCTTGGTGTCAGCAGCCCATCGAATAACTATATGAGCGGTAGTAGTAACCCTTTTGTCGTTAAACCCGCAGGGATTTGTGTAGAAGCAACCGATGTTAATGCAAACTGCGCCGCAGGAAACGCAACCTGTAGTCTATTCAAAAAAGCCGGTGAAATGTTCAACCTGCGCATCAAAGGCGTAGCCTGGCAAACCAGCGGCGAAAGCCATAGCAATTTCTGCGTAGGCAACAGCACCACCCCAAATTTTCAATTAAATAATATCAGTCTAACATCCAATTTAATTGCGCCCTTACCCGGTACAAACACTGGATTAGGCGTTGTCAGCTTTAACATGGGCGCTTCAGATAATGGCAGCCATGATATCAGCAATCAAACTATTCCCGAGGTGGGCGTTTTTACCATCACAGCTACCATGCCCAGTTATCTTGGAGAAACGATTGCCGCCTCAAACAGCACCAATATCGGCCGCTTTTACCCTGACCACTTCACCCTCAGCGGGGGATCAATCATTGATGCCTGCACCACTGGCAACTTCAGCTATCTGGGGCAGCCCTTCACGGCTCTCTATACCCTCACCGCTAAAAACACTAACGGCAGCACCACAACCAATTACCGCAGCGACTTTATTCGTCTCGACACCTCATCTTCACCAACATTAGGCAGCCTTGATTTTGGCGCGATTGATACCAGCGCAGCCCCACCAGCACCCACCTCTCCAATCCTGCTGAGCAGCCGCTTGGCACACAGCAACACTGGATTTGCATGGAACAACGGCACAGGTACATTAACATCGTCCCTGACTCTCGCACGGGCAGGCGTGGGAAGTAGCCATATTGATGGCCCCTTTTCGGCACAAATTGGCGTGCTGCCTATTGATGCCGACGGCGTAACCATAACCGATATAAACCTAAATACGGATAACACGGCCAATAATGATCACGCTTTAATTGGCGTAAGCAATCAGCGCTATGGACGTTTGGTCATTGATAATGCATTTGGCCCGGAAGCTCTGCCACTCGGGGTACCCGTTCGCACAGAGTATTGGAACTACTCAGCATTCATCACAAACACTGATGATAGCGCCAGCGCAATTATATGCCCTGGCAGCCAATTCAGCGCGCCTCAATTTAAGGTCGTAGATGGCAACACCAACGACTCTCTCAGTCCAAACAATGTTAATCCTTTAGCCTTCGGTCCAATTCTTAGTGGTGAAAGCACACTTCAATTATCCGCGCCTAATGCCAGCGGTCCATTGGATATCTATCTCGATTTGCCCGCCGCCTCAACACCATTTGTAGTGCCTGACTGGCTAAGGTTTGATTTTAATGGCGATGGTACAGACCAGTCACCGGCTGGACGCGCCCTGTTTGGCCAATATCGCGGCAATGATCGTATTATTTACTGGCAGGAACAATTCGATTAACACTTATTTAAGCGATACAAATCAAGCGAGAGACAGACCGTCACTTATCAGCAGTCGGCGTACAAACCGGCTAAAAAAGCGGCTGCAGGTGCTCAACCATCAACTGCAATGATTCACTTCCGCGAAAGCGATTAATATCCAGCTTATACACCAGTTTTACCCGCCTGGCCTCATTTGGCCAGACTTCCAGGTCAATAAAAAAGGCAATCGCGTCATGACTTTGACCACTTTTTTCATCAACCAACTGTAACTTTAAATGTTTTTCGCCGACCAGCCGCTGCTGGCTAATAGCAAATTCGCCCTCAAACATCGGCTGAACAAAGCCCTGCCCCCAGGGGCCTGCATGATTCAATGCATAGGCCAGCTCCATACTGCATTCTCGGCCCAAAAGCGCACCATCTGTCTGTAATTCAGCTTGCAGAGCATCCTCATTCAACTGCTGGCTTGCCACCTCATTAAAAGCTGCCGAGAAAGCCGCCAAGTCAGCTTTCTTAAGCGATAAACCAGCAGCCATGGCGTGACCACCAAATTTCTGCAACAGCTCTGGGTGACGCTTAGCAACGACATCCAGCGCATCGCGAATATGAAAGCCAGGAATAGAACGCGCCGACCCCTTAAGCTCGTCACTCGAGGCATCCTCAGAAGCATTAGCAAAGGCAATGACCGGACGGTGAAACTGTTCTTTGACGCGCGAAGCCAAAATACCAATGACGCCCTGATGCCAATCCGGGTTGTAGAGACACAAACCAATATCAGCCGTTTCTGCGCCCAAATCCATAGCGTTAAGGTTCGCCATGGCCTGCGCTTTCATATCCGCCTCAATATCTTTACGGTGGCGATTCAAGTCATCCAGTTCACTGGCAATACCCAAAGCCGCATTAGCGTCATCGGTCAGCAAGCACTCAATTCCGAGCGACATATCATCCAGTCGCCCGGCGGCATTGAGGCGTGGCCCCGCAGCAAACCCCAAATCACTGGAGACAATGTGCTCAAGATCACGCCCAGACACCTTCAACAAGGCCGCAATACCCGCACAGCACTTACCTGCACGCATACGGCGCAGGCCCTGCTCCACCAAAATTCGGTTATTGCGATCCAACGGTACGACATCAGCAACAGTGCCCAAAGCTACTAAATCCAACAATTCAGCTAAATTAGGCTCAGGAATTGTTTGTTTTTCAAACCAACCACTTGCCCGCAGCGCGCTGCGCAGGGCTAGCATCACATAAAAAATCACGCCAACACCGGCCGCATTTTTACTGGTAAATTCACAGCCCGGTTGATTAGGGTTTACGATGGCCTCTGCCTCGGGCAACTCATCCCCTGCCAGATGGTGATCGGTAATCACCACTTTGATACCTGCCTGTTTGGCGCGCTGTACACCGGCAAGACTGGCAATACCGTTATCCACCGTTACAATCACATCCGGCGATTGAGTTTTAGCAACATCAACAATTTCCGGCGTTAAACCGTAACCGTATTCAAATCGATTAGGGACTAGATAATCTACCTGCTGCGCGCCCATCGAACGCAACGCACGAACGGCCAGCGCGGTACTGGTGGCGCCATCACAATCAAAGTCGCCAACGATCAGAATATGCTGTTGCTCGGCAAGCGCCGCTTGCAACACACCCACAGCCGAATCAATGCCTTTGAGATTATGAAAAGGAAGCAGATCTTTGAGGTTAAGTGATAACTCATCTTTTGAGCTAATACCACGTGCGGCAAAGACTCGCTGAAGCACAGGATGTAAGTCGGGCAATGCCGAGGTCAGAGACATCAACGCCGAGTCATCGACCCGGCGCTGAACGATTCGTTTTGCCCCTGTCATGGGAGTAGCTTTCGAAGCTTAGCTGGAAGTGATGATAGCTTTAACAGCATTAATATCGTTTGCCACGACCTGGAAGCGTTCTTCACGCTCAAACAGGTCGGCCATATGATGCGGCAGCTTAGGCTCTTCACAGCCAGCTTTTAAGACCGCTTCCGGGAATTTAACCGGGTGCGCCGTTGCTAACGTCACCATAGGAATAGACGTATCACGATTACACTCGCGTGCCGCTTTCACACCAATAGCGGTGTGTGGATCAAGCAGCTCTTCAGTGCTTTCAAACACCTCTGCGATAGTCGCACAGGTCACGTCGTCATCCACACTGAAGCTATCAAAGTGCTCACTCACTCGCTGCCATGCAGCCTGATCCAGCTCAGCCGAGCCACTGGCAAAACGTTCGATCAGGTTAGATACCGCCGCGCCATCACGATCATACATATCAAACAGCAGGCGCTCAAAATTGCTGGATACCATAATATCCATACTTGGAGACAGGGTGTGGTCCAGCGTTTGCTTACTGTAATCGTTGTTACTAATACAACGGTGAAGAATGTCATTTTTGTTGGTCGCAACAACCAGCTGAGCAATCGGCAGGCCCATTTGCTTAGCCAGATAACCGGCAAAAATATCACCAAAGTTACCCGTAGGTACGGAGAAAGACACAGGGCGATGTGGACCACCCAGCGACAGTGCCGCATGGAAGTAGTACACGATTTGCGACATGATACGCGCCCAGTTGATGGAGTTTACCGCCACCAGCGAACGCTCACCGCCCAGAAATGACTGGTCAGCGAAGCAGGCTTTTACCATTTGCTGACAATCATCGAAGTTACCTTCAATCGCCAGGTTGTGGATATTATCGCCGATGACCGTAGTCATCTGCTTACGCTGTACGTCAGATACACGGTTATGCGGATGCATGATGTAAATATCAACGTTATCGCAACGACGGCAGCCTTCAATCGCAGCTGAACCGGTATCCCCCGAGGTTGCACCGACAATCGCAACCCGTTTGTTATTGCGCTGCAGAATAAAGTCCAGCAAACGCCCCAGCAGTTGTAGTGCAAAATCTTTGAACGCCAGTGTTGGGCCATGAAACAGCTCCATCACCCATTCGTTGTGCCCCAGCTGTTTCAGTGGTGCCACCGCATCGTGATCAAAACCAGCATAGGTTTCATCAACCAACTGTTTCAGGTCAGCATCAGGAATTGCTCCGTCAACAAAGGGCTGCACAACTTTGTAGGCCAGCTCTGAGTAAGTCAATTCTGACCAGGAAGCAATTTCGTCAATGCTGTAGTGCGGCAGGCTCTCAGGCACATACAGCCCGCCATCGCTGGCTAAGCCAGTCAGCAGGACTTCTTCAAATTGTAGGGCCGGAGCCTGACCACGGGTACTGATATATTTCACGAGAATTACTTCCTGCTATCTGGAGAGATATGCATGGCAATTGCGTTGGTCGCGCCACGCAAACCTCCCTTAAAATTAGTCTTTTAACGTTTCTACACGAATGCGCGTTATTTTGCCCAGAGTTGAGCTGAGCGCTTCGATATCGGCTATCGCTTGATTAAGGCTGCTTTCAAGTACTTTTCGCGTCAGCAGAATAACGCTGACCTCACCACCAATTTCCTGTGGCTCTTTTTGAATAATAGCCTCCATGCTGATGTCCTGCTCGCCGAGGATACGGGCAATGTCGGCCATCACACCGGCACGGTCTTCAACTTCAAGACGCAGATAATAGGCGCTTTCAATCTGATCTATCGGCAAAATATCGATATCTGTTTGCTGAGAATGGAACGCCAATGGTGGTACACGTTGAACATCGTTCAGCTCCAGCGCACGAACAACATCAACAATATCAGCAACAACCGCTGACGCTGTTGGTTCAGCGCCTGCGCCAGCACCATAATGAAGCGTCGGCCCCACGGCATCACCATGCACAACAACCGCATTCATCACACCATCAACATTCGCCAGCAAGCGTGTTTCAGGAATCAATGTTGGGTGTACTCGTAACTCAATGCCTTTGTCAGTACGCTTACTGATACCCAGGTGCTTGATGCGATAACCCAGTTCCTCTGCGTAGGTGACATCCTGCGCGGTAATCCTACTGATACCTTCCGTGTAAGCCTTATCAAACGCCAGCGGAGTACCGAAGGCAATAGAAGACAGGATAGTCAACTTATGGCAAGCATCGATACCTTCCACATCAAAGGTCGGATCTGCTTCGGCATATCCTAGCTCCTGCGCTTCCTTTAACACATCTTCAAAGGAACGGCCCTTATCACGCATTTCGGTCAGAATAAAGTTACCGGTACCATTAATGATACCCGCCAGCCAGTTCACTTTATTGCCTGAAAAACCTTCACGAACCGCCTTAATAATTGGGATACCGCCAGCAACGGCAGCTTCGTAAACCACCATCACACTCTTGGCTTTTGCGGCCGCAAAAATTTCATTACCGCGCTCAGCGATCAACGCTTTGTTTGCCGTCACCACGTGCTTGCCGTTTTCAATCGCCGTCATCACAAGTTCAAAAGCCGTGTCATAACCGCCAATCATCTCGCAGACAACATCCACGTCGGGATCACGGGCCACAGCAAAAATATCATTGCTAATCGTACAACCGTCAAAATCAAACCCCTCTTTGGTTTGGCGCATACCCACGTGGGAAACACGGATCTCACGTCCAGCACGGCGTGCAATTTCATCGGCATTACGTTTCAGCACATTAAAGGTGCCACCACCCACAGTGCCCAGACCACAAATTCCAACATTAACAGGTTTCAAGAGACGTCCTCTTTGATAAATAACGATTTGATTTAGCTGGCTTTTTTGAAAAAACAACCATTTTAAAAGCCATTCGTCCGCACAGCTCTAACAGCCAGTACGGATAAAACGGCATATTGTAGAGATTATCGACGAAAATACAAAGGGTTAATGCCGCGCGAGAAGCAGCATTAACGGGGAAACTTATGTCATAAAAACAACTTCACACAGCCAAGTCACAGGGGCTTAAACTACAATCCCAGTAACCTGCTCAACTCGGCAGCAGGACGAAAACCCGGGATAATTTTACCATCTGCCGTAATGATCGCTGGCGTACCTGAAATTCCAAGCTGCCTGGCCAGTGCATATTGCGCCGCCACAGGGTTATCACAGTCAGGACTATCAACCGTCTGCCCGGATTTAAGACGAGTCATCGCGCCCTGTTTATCTTCAGCACACCAGGCCTTAACAATTTTATTATAGGAAGACGAACCAACACCGGCGCGCGGATAGGCCATGTAGTTGATTTCAATGCCTGCTTCGAGGTAATGATCCATTTCACGGTGCAGTTTCTGACAATAACCACAGTCCACATCCGTAAAGACGGTGACCGCCGCTTTTTTATCCTTCGGTGAAAAGGTAATTTTATCTTCCGAAGCAACCGCGGCAATCAAATCAACACGCCCCTTATCGCGTTTAAGCTCGGTAATGTTAATTAACCCTTGCGCTGTTGGCTGAAACAAATTACCAGCTAGAAAATAGTCCATATCAGGGCGAGAGAAAACACGTTCACCATTACCCAGCGTAATTTCGTAAAAACCCTGCAAGTCGCTTTTTTCAATACCGACAATAGGAATACCAGGCACGGCTTGCTGAAGCGTATCAACCAGTTGCTGCTCAACATCGGAATTAACGTTTTTACCGTCATCTGCGACAGCACTAGCTGAGAAAGCCGTCACACAAGCCAGCAAAGTCCATGAGAATAAGCGCATTTTTAACCCTATAAATTAAACAAATGTCCGACTTAGAGAAACCGTCCCATCATTGGTTCAGTTATCAATCAAAGCAATTCAACTAACTATAGTCGATAACTTTAAACCGAGTAAATCAGTTGTGTACGGACAAAAAAAACGGGCAAATAAATCGCCCGTTTTTATCGCTCTGCTTAGCAGTATAAGGATTACTTAACGTTAAGTTTTTCCTTAATACGAGCCGCTTTACCAGACAGATCACGCAGGTAATACAGCTTAGCCTGACGCACGTCACCGCGACGTTTAACGGCAATGCTGTCAATTTGCTTGCTGTGGGTCTGGAAAGTACGCTCAACACCTACACCGTGAGAGATTTTACGCACAGTGAATGCAGAGTTGATACCACGGTTACGAACACCGATAACAATGCCTTCATAGGCCTGCAGACGCTCACGCGTGCCTTCTTTAACTTTTACTTGAACTGTTACAGTATCACCTGGTGCAAAAGATGGGATATCTGAACCCAGCTGCTCAGCTTCCAACGCTTGAATGATTTTGTTTTTTCCGCTCATTGCTCGCTCCTAACTGGCTACATCATATAGCCAAAATTTCAATCTTGTTTAACTCTTAATGGGCCACTCTTTTAAGCTATCTGATGAGCCCGTTTAAATTCTTCCAGCAACGTCTGTTGCTCTTCGTCTAAATCTGCCTGTTCAATCAAGTCTGGTCTGTGCATCCAGGTTCGGCCCAGTGACTGCTGTAAACGCCAGCGCCGAATCAACTCGTGATTACCGCTGAGCAATACTTCCGGCACCCGCTGCCCATCCAATACTTCCGGCCGCGTATAGTGCTGACAGTCCAGCAAACCTTCAGCAAACGAATCCTGTTGCGCAGAATCCTCATGCCCAAGCACACCTGGCACCCAACGCGTTACCGCGTCGATCATTACCATGGCTGCCAGCTCACCGCCACTGAGTACAAAATCACCGATTGACCACTGCTCATCAATGTCCGCTTCAATCACGCGCTCATCAATGCCTTCGTAGCGCCCGGCAACAAGAATCAGCTTGTCGCGTTGTGCCAACTCACGGACTGCCTGTTGATCGAGTTTGCGACCAATGGGTGACAAATAAGCCACTTTGGCGCCTTCCCCGGCGGCCTCTTTCGCTGCTGCAATGGCATCGCGAAGCGGCTGCACCTTCATCAACATGCCTGGACCACCACCATAAGGCCGATCATCCACCGTGTGATGCTTGTCGGTTGTGAAATCCCGTGGATTCCAGAACTCGGTTTGCACTGTTCCGTTTTTAACGGCGCGTCCGGTCACACCCTGCTCGGTAATCGAGCTGAACATTTCCGGGAATAGAGTCACGACCCCAAACCACACAGTTAAAATTCCGGATCCCAGTCAACCTTTATCATTTTTGCGTCAAGGTCGATCTGTTTAACCACATGTTCCATCACCAGTGGCAATAAACGCTCACGCTTATCAAGGCTGCCTTCGCAGCCCCGAACAACTAATACGTCGTTAGAGCCAGTCGCCAACAAATGATTGACCTTGCCCAACAGTACTTCGTTGCCCTGAGCATCACTGGTTACCACGCTGAGACCTTCCAGCTGACTCCAGTAAAACTCACCACTATTCAGTTCAGGTAACTGGTCGGACTTAATCGCAATCTCCGCATTTTTTAATAACTCTGCGGCATTGCGATCATCACAACCCTCAAGTTGTGCGATCAGTCCTTTACCATGCTGCCGTGAGGCCGCCACTTTTACCGGCTTCCAGTCACGTCCAGACTTAATAAACCAACCATCGTAATCGAAAATGCCTGTTTTAGGTTCAGTATGAGAATTAATCTTTACCCAACCCTTGATACCATACGCCGCGCCGATTTGGCCGAGTACAACCAGATCATCTCTTGATGATTGAGACATAATTTAAAAGCTATTTTTGAACTTAGGCTGCAGCAGTCTCTTTTAACAGAGCCGCAACACGTTCAGATGGCTGAGCACCTTTGCTCACCCAATACTCAACACGTTCGCGATCAATGCGCAGACGCTCTTCCTGGCCACGAGCAACTGGATTAAAGAATCCAACACGCTCAATAAAACGACCATCGCGAGGGTTACGCTGATCAGCAACAGTCAGGTGATAAAATGGACGCTTCTTGGAGCCGCCACGTGACAATCTAATAACTACCATATCGTTTCCTTTATTCCAGGTGGGCTTTGAGATCACCCACGGTTTGTGGAACCCAGAGGCTCCGGTTCGTGTGCCAATTGAGCCGTTAAGCCTATTGACGGTAAAAAGGCGCGTATTCTACGCCAAAACAAAGATAAAGTGAACACCCTGATTTCTCAGGGTTTTCACACAAAAAGAAGTTGAATATCTAGGGTAAGGGTGAGGCTTTTCTGAGGGTCGAAATGCAAGGCAAAGACTACAAAACCACCCTCAAATAAATGCCTAACGGGGAAAGCCACCGCCAGGAGGCATCATGTTTCCCATACCCCGCATCATGTTCGCCATGCCGCCTTTCTTAGTCATTTTCTTCATCATTTTTTGCATCTGCTTATGCTGCTTTAGCAGGCGGTTGATATCTTGAATCTCCGTGCCGGAACCGGCACTAATACGGCGCTTACGGGAGTTATCAATAAGATCCGGGTTGCGACGCTCTTTAGGCGTCATTGAACTAATCATCGCGTCCATCTGCTTTAGGGTCTTATCGCCCATCTGTTCAGCAGCAGCATTTTGCACCTGCGACATGCCTGGTAACTTACTCATCACACCGGCCAAGCCGCCCATATTTTGCATTTGCTGCAGTTGGTCACGAAAATCCTGCAGATCAAATTTCTTGCCTTTTTTAACCTTATTGGCAAATTTCTCTGCCTTATCCTTATCTATCTTGCGCTCAGCCTCTTCGATCAAGCTGAGCACATCACCCATATCGAGGATTCGTGAAGCAACACGATCCGGATAAAAGGGTTCCAGAGCATCGGTTTTCTCACCCATACCCATAAATTTAATCGGTTTACCGGTGATATGGCGCACTGACAACGCCGCGCCTCCACGCGAATCACCATCGGCCTTGGTTAAAACGACCCCGGTTAACGGCAGCGCATCATTAAAGGCCTTAGCTGTATTCGCAGCATCCTGCCCGGTCATGGCATCAACCACAAACAATGTTTCAATCGGCTCAACCGCAGCGTGCAAGACTTTAATTTCATCCATCATGTCTTCGTCGACATGCAATCGACCCGCGGTATCCAGAATCAGCACATCGGAATATTTCAGCTTGGCATGCTCAATAGCCGCATTGGCAATATCAATAGGCTTTTGATCCGCACTACTGGGGAAGAAATCAGCTTCAACCTCAGCAGCCAGGGTTTCCAACTGCTTAATGGCCGCAGGTCGATAAACGTCAGCACTCACTACAGTGACTTTTTTGTTATGACGCTCTTTCAAAAAACGCGCCAATTTACCCACAGAGGTGGTTTTACCCGCACCTTGCAAACCAGCAACAAGAATTACCGCAGGTGGTTGAGTCGCAAGGTTTAAGTCCTCACTTTTCTCACCCATAACATTTTCAAGTTCGTTTTGAACGACCTTGATCAATGCCTGCCCTGGACTCAAGCTGCGCTTCACTTCCTGCCCGACGGCACGCTTTCTAACCTGCTCAATAAAGGCTTTGACAACGGGCAGCGCTACATCGGCCTCCAGCAACGCTTTGCGGACTTCACGCAGGGTGCTTTTAATATTGTCATCACTGAGTTTCGCCTTGCCACTGACCTTGCGCATTGCGCCAGTAAGGCGATTGGTCAAATTATCAAACATGTCGTACTACCATCAGTTAAATTTAAATCGAACGAATGTGGAATTTTAGCAGGAAATACAATAAATTCGTTACCTCAAACGCTGCCAAGCAAAGATCTATCGACCGGAGCTGATACCTTTCACCCCCCATGACCGCAACAATTATCGGAACCATTGCCATCGTCTTTTATATCGGCGCCGCAATTCTACAATACTTTTCACTGAAAGGTCGCGATAAATCCAACCGAAACAAAGTCTTGTTACTGGGCGCAGTCGCACTCATCTTTCATACCTTGAGCTTTAACGGCACTGTCTATACAACTGGCGGGCTGAACCTTGGCTTTTACAGCATTTCCTCTTTAATCGGCTGGATTATGGCCTTGTTGGTGACCACCAGCGCTATTCGCAAGCCCCTACAGAACCTATTTATTGGCATCTATCCGATTGCTGCAGCCGGACTGATTACCGTTCTGTTGGCACCTATACATCATGAAGCAGATAAATCAATCGAACAACTGACACCAGATCTTGCGATCCACATCCTGCTGTCATTTTTTGCCTACAGCGTACTAACCATCGCCGCCATTCAATCCTCGCTACTGGCTCTTCAGGATCACCACCTGCGCCACCATAAAACCAATAGCTTAATTATGCAGTTACCGCCGCTTCAGCTAATGGAACAACTGTTATTCGAACTCATCTGGGTTGGAGTTGTATTACTCGGTGCCGCTATTTTGACGGGCATCGTGTTTATTGACGACATCTTTGCTCAACACCTCGTGCATAAAACCATCCTATCAATTGTCGCCCTGTGCCTGTTTTCCACATTACTGGTCGGGCGCCACGTTCTCGGCTGGCGCGGTACTATCGCGATTCGCTGGACGGCTGGTGGCTATATTCTACTCATGTTAGCATTCTTCGGCTCAAAGCTGGTGTTAGAGGTTATTCTGAACTGAGACACTCAGGTGTCTCAGCTTGACATTTATCACTCTGCATCATAAAACTGAACCTCCTACCAATACGGAAAGCTTTTTTCTTTGGACGACATACCTCTTAGCATACTGTTCACGGTACTGCTGCTACTGATCATACTCTCCGGCTTCTTTTCCAGTTCAGAAACCAGCATGATGGCGCTGAACCGTTATCGCCTCAAGCATCTCGTAAAAGACCGTCATCGTGGTGCGATGATGGCAAGCAATTTGCTAAAACGCCCCGATCGTTTAATCGGCTTGATTCTGATCGGTAATAACTTTGTCAACATTGCAGCGTCCGCACTGGCGACAATCATCGCTATTCGCTTATGGGGAGACGCCGGAGTAGCCATCGCTACTGGCTTGTTAACCCTTGTTATCCTGATCTTCTCCGAAGTAACGCCAAAAACATTAGCCGCATTACACCCCGAGCGAATCGCTTTTCCTGCCGCCTTTGTTCTAAAACCACTGCTGATTTTATTTTATCCGCTGGTATGGCTGGTCAACTTTATCGCCAACAAGCTGTTGGGGCTGTTTGGTGTACGCATGGATGAGGAAACGGCAGACAATGTTACACAGGATGAATTGCGCACTATTGTGCACGAAGCCGGCGCACTGATCCCCGATCGTCACCAAAAGATGCTACTAAGCATCCTGGATTTGGAAAAGGTCACCGTTGAAGACATCATGATCCCCCGCAATGAGATCACCGGCATTGACCTGGATGATGATATCGACGTCATTATTGAGCAAATGCGCTCTAGCCAGCATACTCGCTTGCCAGTGTACACCAGTGACATTAATAACATCTGCGGTATTTTGCACCTGCGAAATGCCGCCCGCTTTCTAACCGAAAACGAACTCACTAAGGCCGCACTTTTACAGACAACCCGCGAACCCTACTTTATTCCAGAAAGCACGCCACTAAACACTCAGCTACTTAATTTTCAGCACGAACAACGCCGTATTGGCTTAGTGGTTGATGAGTACGGTGACATCCAAGGCATCGCAACACTAGAAGATATTCTCGAAGAAATCGTCGGCGAGTTCACCACCGATGCCGCCGCTAAGAGCAAGGAGATACACCCTCAAGATGATGGCTCATACATTATTGATGGTAGTGCCAATATTCGTGATTTAAACAAAGTTCTCGACTGGAACCTGCCTACCGACGGGCCAAAAACCCTTAACGGCTTACTCATGGAATTTCTGGAATCAATACCCGATGCCAGCGTGAGCTTAAAACTCGGCAACTTCTACATCGAAACGCTGAAGACCAAAGACAATATTGTTAAAACCGCCCGCATCACTAAAATCAGCCAATAAAAATAATTTGACGCGCTTGACCTGTGCAATTGACTCATATGAGAGAATATGGCAGCAATATTTCCTCAATGGTTGACAGCCTCCCCTATCTTGCGGAATATATAACCCATGGTCAGTCCTTTTTGACCAAGCTCGAAACGCTTACAGCTTGTTATGCTTTGTCGACTCAGCACTGCTGAGTCAGAACTGGATCAAGGAGTAATGCCGTGTTATTGAGTCATGTCTGGGGCCTTTTCGCCCACCCTCGAGAAGAATTTCAGCTCATTCAAAAAGAGCAAGCCGACCGCCCGAAACTCTATATTGCTTATATCTTCATACTCGCGGCCATACCGCCAATATCAATTTATATTGGCTCAACGATGACCGGCTGGCGAATTGGTGATGGTGGAATCACCAGAATGACACCGGCAAGCACCATATCCTTATCAATTCTGTTTTATATTGCCATCATCGCGGAAATTTACGTGCTTGGCAGAGCGATTGACTGGATGCGCGAGACTTACACCGATCTTTGCAAACGTAGCCTGAGTGGCTTGGCAATGGCTACATATATCGTTATGCCGCTGTTGGTATTCAGTGTCTTTGCCGTCTATCCAACTATTTGGATAATTCTACTGTCCTTTATTGTGGCCAGCGCCTACTCAGCTTATCTTCTGTATGCAGGAGTCCCCATTTTCTTTGAAATACCGAAAGAACGCGGGATGATGTTTTCCAGCGCCATTCTTGCAATTGCTTTAGTGTTAGCCGTGGTCTTATTGATTTCACTGGTGATTATCTGGGTCATGGGATTTGATCCCGTATTCACGAACTAACCAAGGTTAAATAATAAACAGGGGAGCTGATGCTCTCCTGTTTATTATTTGCCATACCCCTTCATCTGGGGAATTTAAGCGGCCCCACCAGCTCGCGCCTTTTTTCTAATTTCGCAAGCAGCTCTCTGCGTTCGTCATCGGTCATACCGTGCCAGCTGGTAATTTCATCCACATGACGCAGACAGCCCATACAGACATCATCGTCATCCAGGCAACACAAGCTCACACAGGGGGAAAGCACCTTTGAACCTGACTCTGCCATCATAATCTCCTAATCACTAAAGCAATCCATTACGCTTAACGTTAGTTTTACGCGCTTTCTTTAAACGCCTGCCGTCGTTCCTCAACTTTTTTAAGCGTCGCCTGACGCTGTTCGTCACTCATATCGTGCCAATCTGAAATTTCATGGATATCTCGAAAGCAGCCCATACACAGCCCATCAAACACATCACATATCCCAACACAAGGGGACGTTACCACCCTATTATTACCAGCCACATCAAACTCCAAAAATTCATCTACGGGTTATTCAGCACAGCAGTTTATGCTTTAATTGATGTTTCGGCTTGATCAAAAACAATATTTATTACTTTTGAGCTAAGAAATATGAATTTTTGCAGTGATTGCGGACAATCTGTATCGCATCGAATTCCCGAAGGCGAAGATCGCCTGCGTTATGTTTGCGATAGTTGTGGGCTAATCCATTATCAAAATCCGCGTATTATCGCAGGCTGTTTGCCTATTCATGGCGAAAAAGTCCTGCTGTGTAAACGCGCTATCGAACCGCGCTATGGCCTATGGACATTACCCGCCGGTTTTATGGAAAACGGAGAAACAACCTTACAGGCCGCATTACGCGAAACCTGGGAGGAGGCCTTGGCCAGCGTCGAATGTGACGGGCTCTACGCCATATTTAACCTGCCGAAAATAAACCAAGTGTACATGATTTTTCGAGGCGAACTGGAAAACCTCAACTTTGGCCCCGGTACGGAGTCTCTGGAAACAGCGCTGTTCGAAGAGCAGGACATTCCTTGGGATGACCTCGCCTTTGAGGTGATGCGAAAAACACTAGAGCTATATTTCCATGACCGCAAAACCGGTCACTTTCCTGTCCGCATGCTCGACATCACCCAACATAAGCGTTTTAGTAAGCCTAAAAGTTAATCCACCCCCAAACTGCCCACATCCACAAGAGGCCATATCGAGTAAGCAGGCTCTTCGTAAGGGTGGGCCTCTAGCAATGCCACAACCGCAGCCTTTAACACGGGCTGCTCACAGACAAGCTCCACTTTATACTCAGCGACCTGCTCCACTTGCCCGGTTTGCCCCAAGTAAGGCTGACTGCCTTCCAAAGGCCGAAACTGCCCCTGTCCTAACGTTTGCCAGGCACAGGCTTCATAGTCACCAATTTTTCCGGCACCGGCTTCAAACAGAGCTTCCTTGACTCTCTCAAGGTGAGTGTCTGGCACGTAAAAAACGATTTGATACATACGGTTGGCCCAATATAAAAAAGTCGCGTAGAAAGTCATGAGGCATCTTGAATCCCATTAGAGTAAAGCCCTACTTAGGCTCGTCAAGATAAGGCACATGACTACCATTTTACGTTAGAATAACCGCTTTAATGCTAACCAGTCACCGGAATCCCTATGCTTGTTGTTATCTCGCCTGCAAAAACCCTCGACTTTGAAACACCCGCACGTACCAATACCGCGTCTATCCCAGACTTTTTAGATGATTCACAGCTATTGGTCGACCGCATGCGAGAACTATCACCCGCTGACATCTCTAAGCTCATGAAGATCAGCGACAAACTGGGTGTTCTCAACAGCACTCGCTATGAGACCTGGTCACTGCCTTTTACTCCGGAAAATGCCAAGCAGGCGATGTTGGCGTTTAAAGGAGATGTTTACACGGGGCTGGATGCCGAAACGCTCAGCCCAAAGCAGGATGAATACGCTCAGCAGCATTTACGCATTCTGTCAGGACTATACGGCATACTTAAACCGCTTGATCTGATGCAGCCCTACCGTTTGGAAATGGGTACCAAGCTCAATAATGCCCGGGGCAAGGATTTATACCAATTCTGGGGCGACAAAATCACCGATTCACTAAACCATGAATTGGGCGAAGGTGATGTGCTCATCAATCTGGCTTCCAACGAATACTTCAAGTCCGTAAAGCCGAAAAAACTGCATGCTCGCATCGTCACGCCTATCTTTAAAGACACGAAAAATGGCGTACAAAAAATTATCAGTTTCTATGCCAAAAAGGCACGAGGCATGATGGTACGTTATATGATCGACAACCAGATTGATCATGCCGAAGCGCTAAAGGATTTTGATATCGCGGGGTATCAGTTTGACGCTAAGCAATCAAGCGATACAGAGTGGGTCTTTACCCGCCCGGAGCAATAAACCGGCCAGGCTCACGATTCACTCTCGGGAAACAAAACAGTCGCCGCCTGGGCAGAGCCAAATAATAAACCCAGGCCCGAGCGTGCCGGTTGTGCGCAGGCTGTGGCGCCAAGCTGTTCAGCCAAAACTGAAGCCTCGGGAGAAAAATAGACCTTCAGCTCACAGTGCAGGCCGCCCTCGGACTCATGGCGAAAAAATACCGCTAGCGGCCCACAGTAGGGAGTATCAGCATACACCTGCTGGCAACCTGCCTTGACACGCTGTAAAGCCGTATCAGCCAACCACGCATCACCCAGATTAAGCACCCTCCAGCTCAGCATTTTCCTGTCTCTGCAAAGAAATAAAGCTTGATTGTTACCATTCAAAAGCCCCCCTGCAAGTTTCAGGCAGCCAAGTTACAGGGTATCATGCCTCCATGTTACTGCTTATTTTATATGCCCTCACCGCGCTGATCTTTTCCTTCCTGTGTTCGGTTGCCGAGGCCGTCATTCTCAGCGTCAGCAATGCCCATATCGCCAATCTGGAACAACAGGGAAAACCAGCAGGCAAACTACTGCGCCGCCTGAAGAAAAATGTCGATCAACCGCTGGCGGCCATCCTCACCCTCAATACCATCGCCCACACCATGGGCGCCGCTGGTGTTGGCGCACAGGCGGCCGTGGTATTTGGCAGCGCCTCGCTGGGCATTACCTCGGCAGTGTTAACCCTGTTAATCCTGGTGTTTTCGGAAATCATTCCCAAAACCCTCGGCGCGCTGTACTGGCGTCAGCTGGCACCAATCACTGCGCACGGGTTGAAATGGCTGATTCGCCTGCTCTACCCCTTTATCAAAATGTCGGACAAGCTCACCAGTCTGCTGGGCGACAAGCAGCACCTGCACGGTCTTAACCGCGATGAATTCGCTGCCATGGCGGAGCTCAGCGCCAACGAAGGCCAACTGGCGCAGCAGGAATCCAAGATCATGCGCAATCTGCTCAGCCTCAATGCATTGCGGGTGTGCGATGTAATGACACCCCGCACAGTGGTCTTTTGCGCCGAGCAGGATCAGACTGTTGCCGAGTTTTTCCAGCAGCCACAGCTCCATAAGTTTTCACGCATTCCCGTTTACAGCGTAGCGCCCAATAGCATGACCGGTTTTGTACTGCGCAACGACCTGCTGACCGCCAAAGCCGATGGCGACACGGATAAAGCATTAAAAAATTTTCGCCGTGAGCTGCACGTCGCGCTGGATTCAATGAGCCTGTCGCAGGCACTGGACGAGCTCATTCGCCTGCAAGCGCATCTGCTGCTGGTGGTCAACGAATACGGTGACAACAGGGGCATCATCACCCTGGAAGATATTTTCGAAACACTGCTGGGGCTGGAAATTACCGACGAAAGCGACACCGTGGAGGACATGCAAAAGCTGGCGCGACGATTATGGAAACAACGTGCGCGGCAGTTGGGTATCGTCAGCGAACAAAACGATTAACGTTATTGCAGAACCAGCGGCGGCATCGGGCAATCCAGATTCAGCGCCACCGCACGAATCAACTCAATCTCCACGGGCTTGATTTGTCCGTCATGGGTGACGCAGGCACACAGCGCCTTTAACAAACGCGGTTTTTGCAGCGGCTGCAGACGACACAACAATTGCAGCGCGCGCGATAAATCCGCCAGCGCATATTCGTCCCGTCGCACGAACTGTAAACGTTGCAATCCCAGTGTCTGAGCCGCCTCAGAAAAGGCCTGGTGAGCCGACTCGTCGCTATCAGCGCCGGCCTGAGCCATCGCTGACAGCAACAATCCACAGGCCTTACCAACCAGTTTCAAGCTGCGAATCGCACCCAGTTCAGCCAGTTTACTTTTTGGCGGCTGCAAGTGGTACAGCAACACCCGATAAAGCGCCCATTCGTGCAGATCAATGCGTGCATCGGCCTGCATCAAAGTGACTACATTTTTACGAAATCGCTCATACTGATCAGCGGTTAACTGTTTGAGTGCTGGCAGGCTCAATTCCAGCAGCGGCAAACGGTATTCGGGTGACATCTCGAAACTCATACATAACTGGCGGGTAAAGCTGAACACCACGGAGTTAGCGTTTTGTTTGAGTAACTGCCACTGTTTTTCTCGAATACTTTCATCGCTATCGAGCAACAAACAGTAGACCAGCGCACGCGCGCCATAGGGTTCGCTGGCCGCCTCAAGTACCTCATCAGGCAATGTTGCCAACAACTTCCGGGCATAATCAACGTGCTTGTCATCGGTGCCGCCAATACTATCAAGCAACTCCGCTTTAGCCGCACTGGCCGCAAAAGCTGATGAACTGGCAGCAAAACCGGAGACAGTGTCGGAGCTGGTGCGGGAAGCAGCCCCGGCAAACCCCACCACTGATTCAGATTGTTGGTAAACATCGCTCGCTGCGCCGTGGCTCGCGTTTTCAAAGCGACCGTTCCAGCTCGGGTCGATGCGTTTGATACGTTCCTGCAGGGGCGGATGGGTCGCCATCAGGCTCGATAAAAAGGGCTTAACCGCCTGCCCGAAAAATAAGTGGCTGATTTCCTGAGCTTCGGGGTGCTCAATCGCAGAACCAGATGAAAAGCCACCGATCTTCTTCAGAGCACCACTGATACCCGCTGGATTTCGAGTAAACTGCACGGCCGAAGAATCGGCCAGGAATTCGCGCTGACGACTCACCGCCGCTTTGATCCAGTTTCCAAAAAAAGTACCCGCGTAACCAATCACCATCAGGCCTGCTCCCAGAGCAAGAAAAGGCAGCGCACTGTTGTTTTTGCTGGAGCGGCTGCGATAACCGGTGCGCGATACACTGCGCAGAATAAAATAACCGACCATGCCAATCACCAGAATACCGTGCAGCACGCCAATCAGGCGAATATTAAGGCGCATGTCACCATTGAAAATATGACTGAATTCGTGCGCAATCACGCCCTGCAGCTCATCGCGCTCTAACTGCTGAACACAGCCCCGTGTCACACCAATCACAGCATCGGCAGGCTTATAACCCGCAGCAAACGCATTTATACCGGCCTCATCAATCAAATACACGGGCGGCACGGGTGTGCCAGAAGCAATGGCCATTTCCTGTACAACATTTAGCAACTTGCGTTCATCTGCGTCGTCACTGTTGATATTAACCAGGCGTCCTCCCATAGCTTCAGCCACCACTTTGCCTCCGCTGGATAGCTGTAAAAACTTATACCCGCTCGCCAGCATCACGACCAGCCCAATCCCCGCCGCCACCTTGAGCAAAGTAGGCCAACTAAAATAGTCTAGTGCTAATTGCCACTCCTGTAGCGGCACACCGTTTAACCATGCCATGACACCAACAACAAGCAGTTGAGTCAGCGCGATAAGAAAAACCACTGCCAGCACAAAAAGCACAACCAAGTGGCCGGTTTTTCGACGAGCGTTATCCTGGTGTTCAAAAAAATTCATGTGTATCTCGAGGCATTACAGACTCAATCGCCTCCGCAAAGGAGGCATAGGTCTGAAGTCAAAATGGTAGCGTCCTGACTCCGCAAAAAGAGGACATGCCAGTGATTCTAAAATTTAACTTCGGGTGCTTTCTGTATTTCAACGCTGTCTTCAAATTCCAGTAAAGCTGCATCGGTACCATGCCCAAAGGTAGGAGCCAAAACAACGGGAGGGAAGCTCTGCCGGTAGCTGTTGTAGCTGGTCACCGCATCATTAAAAGCCTGGCGGGAGAAGGCGACTTTATTTTCCGTCGTCGTCAGCTCTTCGGTCAGCTGCATCATATTCTGGTTAGCCTTCAGGTCTGGATAAGCCTCCATTACCATATTAAAGCGCCCAAGTGCGCCCGCCAACAGGCCTTCAGCCCCGGCCAACTCACCCATGGCCGCCGCACTGCCTGGATCCGCAGCAGCGGCTTTCAAGCCTGCCATCGCCTGATTACGGGCACCAATAACCGCCTCCAGAGTTTCACGCTCATGACTCAAATACGCTTTAGCCGTTTCCACTAAATTGGGGATCAGGTCATAACGGCGCTTAAGCTGTACCTCAATCTGAGCGAAAGCGTTTTCATAGCGATTTTTCAGGGAAACCAATTTATTGTAGATGCCAACCACATAAAAAATGAGCGCGGCGATAACCACGAGGCCAATGATAGTACTGATATCCATAATGCTTCCTTTGCTGGGCAAAAATAGTAGAGTAAGTGTGGCTGAGATCTGTGATTTTTCAACGCGACAGTATCACTAAAGTATCTATACTAAACCCATGCCGATAACTCTCCACTCCAAATATGCTTAAAACGCTTACCTATCTGTTTGGCACACTGTCTTTGCACTTTACCGACTTCAGCCACCCGAATGGTTTTTTTAGCCTGTTCCTGCCGTTTATTGATGTGCTGTTTCTTATCTTTTTATGCTGGCAGCTACTGTTTTTTATGTCCTTAAACAGCAGTTTTTCTGACGGGGATCACTATCACTTTCAGGATTTAATCGTGGATATTTATGATCTGCGTTATGACATTGAGGATAAAGGCTTATTACCGGCGCTATTCAGCTTGGCCCTGAACCTGTTCGAAATGATTTGTTTTTTCCTGGCTCTCTTTTACTACTACGGCATGATCATTGATATGGTGCGACTGTAACCTCATATGTGATCTCCAATAACAGCGCTATTTCAGCAAACATTACGCCCTTTATGTGAAACAGCTGATAGCAAGCGCTCAACCAAAAACGGGCCGCAAAAGCGACCCGTCCGGTTAACAAAACTATGACCTACAAATTAGCCATTTTTGCGCTCAAACTCTTTCATAAAGTCAGCCAAACGCTGTACACCTTCAACCGGCATCGAGTTATAAATGGATGCACGGATACCACCAACAACAGCATGACCTTTAAGCGCATACATATCCTGCTCCAACGCTTCAGCAATAAACTGCTCGGCCAACGCGTTATTATTCGGCAGATGGAAAGATACGTTCATCGTCGAGCGAAAATCTGGATGCGCAACAGCTGAGTAAAAATCAGAAGCATCCAGAGCATCATAAAGAATCTTGGCTTTTGCTTCGTTGACCTTTTCAATTGCAGCAACACCACCCTGCTCTTTCAGCCACTCCAGCACACACATCAGCAGATAAATCGCAAAGGTATTAGTGGTATTAGCCAGCGAACGCTCTTCTGCAGACACCTTGAAATCCAGCATGGTTGGCGTGTGTGGCATCGCGTGACCCAACAGGTCTTCACGGCACACCATGATCGCCACGCCAGACGGTCCTAGGTTTTTCTGCAGACCGGCATAGACCAGACCAAACTGGTTGTAATCCATTTCACGGGACAACAGCTCAGAGGTTGCATCGACAACTAGCGGCACATCGCCGGTATCCGGGAACTCCATCCAACGCGTACCATAGATGGTATTATTCGCGGTCAAGTGAGCATAAGCCGCATCCTGATCAATAGCCGATGGATCAAAGGAAGGAATGGCACTGTAACCACAGCTTTCGCCATCCACAACACGGATAATCTCACCGTAACGCTCAGCTTCTACGCGTGCCAGCTTGGCAAAATTACCGGTCTCAAAATACAACGCTTTCGGCTTCGCAACACGTGGCATAAAGTTCATAGGAATCGATGCGAACTGCATCCGCGCGCCGCCGTGCATGTAAAAAATCTTGAAGTTATCAGGTACGCCAGACAATTCACGGAATAGCGCCTCACAACGGTCAATAATATCGATAAATTGCGGCGAACGGTGGCTCAGCTCAACAACGGACACGCCCATGCCGTTGTAATCAAGAAACTCTGCTTGCGCACGCTCCATAACCGCTGTTGGCAGCATGGCAGGACCTGGACCGAAGTTAAAAACGCGCTTACTCATAAAATTTATTCCTTAGTATTAACTGAGCATCAGTCATGCAAAGCTGTTGATAAAACTCAGTTTTTATTGTTTCCCGAACAAAAAAGCGAAAATTTTTTGCCGGATTTTATACAGTAATTGAAGCCAAATTTCTAGCAATTAAGGCGAGACACTCCTCAAAACACATGGAATAATTCACAGTCTATTTCAATACTGAAGTGAAACGCATGTCCAACTTAACCGTTACCCTGATCCAGCAAGATTTACATTGGCTTGATGCAATGGCCAACCACAAACACTTTGAAGCATTGATTACGCCATTAAAGGGTAAAACGGATCTCATTATTTTACCGGAAATGTTTAATACCGGTTTTAGCATGGAGCCTGCGCCCGTTGCCGAAGACATGGACGGGCCAACGATGCAGTGGTTGAGTGAACAAGCAAACAGAGCCGACGCGGCTATTACCGGCAGCTTCACCATCCAGCAGGGGGAGCACTTTTATAACCGCATGGTGTTTATGCAACCGGATGGAAAGTTTAGCTATTACGACAAACGCCACCTTTTTCGGATGGGGAACGAACATCACCGCTATCAAGGTGGGTGCGAGCGTTTAATTGTTGAATATCGGGGTTGGCGGATATGCCCAATGGTCTGTTACGACCTGCGCTTTCCGGCCTGGTCCCGCAATGGCTATCATAACGGCCACCACGACTATGACCTGCTCATTTTTGTTGCTAACTGGCCAGAGCCACGCCGCCAACACTGGCTATCACTATTGAAAGCACGCGCCATTGAAAATTTAAGCTATGTGGCAGGTGTTAACCGGCTCGGCACCGATGGTAATAATCTGGATTATAGTGGTGACTCTACCCTGTTCGATGCCTGGGGCGAAGTCGTTACCAAAGCCGATTCAGAGGCTGGCAGCTTCACCCAAACACTGGATTTAGACGCATTAAAAAAAGTTCGCAAACAGTTTCCTGCACACTTAGATGCCGACAAGTTTGAAATTAAAGGCTAAGCCTGTTCATCTATAAAGCGACCTTTACGGCTTGGGGCTTTAGCTTTGAAACCGTCTTCGATGAGCGCTTCGCCATCAGCTTGTTCACGGCGGTCACGGTTACGCCTGCGTTCAAAGCGATTCCAGCGCGCTCCTCTACCAGACTTACGGCGATCCCCCTGACGGCGCTTAAAGCGGCGTTTGGGTGGATCAATCCGCTGCTTGTGATCGGCTTCTACAGGTTCAGGTTTATCAGTTTCACTCACATTGCCGGTGCTTTTAACGGCATTGTTTTCAGCGGTCGTACGATTTACTGTACCCATTGGAATTAAGTCAATCATTTTCACTCCCGACCACTCATCCCTACGGTCTCAGCAACGGGGTTTTCCCCAAAAGCCAGTTAAAACAGTTAACAGCTGCCCGTCAATTAAAAGGTATAAATCTAAATTCGTTTAAAATCAAGCGAGTAGGCATTTTCTCTCTCTATCAACCGTTTCTTATTACCACTATAAAGTTGTTATCGGCTCCGCCCACAAATACTGTAGCTATTACCTATAATTAAGATTTTACCTGTTTGTTCATCTGATTTCTGCTCGTTTGGTCTGAGCCAGCCACCGTTAAAACTGCGGCATATTGTCGCACTTATTAAAAATAAATTGACCCAGATCAAGTTTAGCTTTTATAATTTTCAAAAATTTCTGAAAATTTAAAAAATGAAACTATCTCAAAAAGCAGAAGCATTCGTATCTCACTTTGGAGAGATGAGCAGCCGGTGGGGATTCAACCGCACCGTAGGCCAAATTCTTGCACTCTTAGTGGTGCGTTCAAGTTCACTTAATGCCGATGAAATCTCTCAAGCGTTACATATCAGTCGAGGCAATGTCAGCATGGGTCTAAAGGAACTGCAGTCCTGGCGGCTTATTCGGCTTGAACGCATCCCTGGCGACCGCAAAGACTACTTCACAACAGCCGGCAGCATTTCCGACATGGCTAGAACGGTATTTGAAGAAAGGCGCAAGCGCGAAATAGACCCAACGCTGTCATTGCTCAGAGATCACCTGCTGGACACCCCCGTTAATGAAGAGGAAGAGCACGCTCAGCAACAGATGGCTGAACTGCATGATCTGCTTGAACTGCTCACGCAGTGGGGAGCTCATCTGAATAATATGTCCGCAGAACAACTACAAAGCCTGATGAAACTTGGTGCTGGTGTTAGCAAAATGCTAGAGCTCAAGGATAAGGTGGTAGGAAAAAATTAAGGACGATTGAAAGCCCCACTATCAACTGCACTTTTGAGGTATTGTCATGCTTGAAACCCTTATGCTGTCACGAATACAGTTTGCCGCGAATATCAGTTTCCATATTTTATTCCCGGCGATAAATATCGCCATGTGCTGGTTTTTGCTGTATTTCAAGGTACGTTATGACGCATCGGGTAACCCCCTGTGGATGCGCGCTTATCGTTTTTGGGTCAAAGTTTTCGCTTTAACCTTTGCGCTTGGAGTGGTCACAGGCATCACCATGTCATTCCAGTTCGGTACCAATTGGCCCGGGTATATGGAAACGGTCGGGAATATTGCCGGCCCTTTACTGGGCTATGAAGTATTAACAGCCTTCTTCCTGGAGGCGACTTTCCTGGGCGTCATGTTGTTCGGCATTAACCGTGTACCGCCTAAAGTGCATACCTTTGCAACTCTGTTAGTCGCGATCGGCACAACCCTGTCAGCCTTCTGGATACTGGCTCTAGACTCCTGGATGCATACACCGGCAGGTTACGAACTACGTGATGGCGTGGCGTTTGCCACCGACTGGTGGGCCATTATTTTTAACCCGTCATTTCCTTACCGGTTAGTGCACATGCTAGTGGCTTCCGGATTAACAAGCGCCTTTTTTATCGCCGGCATTTCTGCCTATCGAATTCGCAAAGGGGACACCAAAAAAGCACCCTATAAAACCCTGAAAATTGGTTTAATCGTGGCAGCCCTTCTAGCGCCATTACAAGCCTTCGTAGGAGACTTACACGGTCTCAACACCCTCGAACACCAGCCACAAAAGATTGCTGCCATGGAAGGTGTCTGGCATACGGAGGAAGGCGCACCACTATTGCTTTTCGCTATTCCTGACGAAACCGAACAACGCAATCATTGGGAACTAGGCATCCCCAAATTGGCCAGTCTAATTCTCACTCACGAATTAAATGGAGAAATCCAGGGGATTACGGATTTTGGTGAGGATCACCCTCCCGTTGGTCCGGTATTCTGGAGTTTTCGATTGATGGTGGCCGTTGGGATACTGATGATGGCAGCCTCATGGTTTGGCCTCTACTGCCTGCACAGAAAAAACAGTCTCCCTTTCTGGATGCTTAAAGCCCTTGAGATAATGACCTTCTCAGGCTGGGTCGCTACGCTAGCCGGTTGGTATGTCACAGAGGTTGGCCGCCAGCCCTGGCTGGTAACCGGTATTTTACGTACCGCTGACGCCGTCACACCTGTTGCCGCAGGTTCAGTAGGCTTATCACTCTCACTTTATTTGCTGCTTTACGCATTCCTATTATCAGCCTACATCCATACCCTGCGTGTCATTGCCCGAAAAGCAGTTCAAATTGAAGAATTTGAAACAAGTGAGCCAACAGCTACTGGCAGTCTGATGAATGTTGGTATAGATGGCACAACAAATCATTCGGTTAAAGGAGCATCATCATGCTAGACGAGCAATGGTTACCTGTCATTTTTGTTGGTCTGATGGGTTTTTCAGTACTGGTCTACGCCATCCTTGATGGCTACGACTTGGGTGTTGGTGTTCTATTACCAATGCGCCCCGATGATGAAGCCGACCGCGACACCATGATTGCCTCCATCGGCCCCTTTTGGGACGCCAACGAAACCTGGCTGGTATTAGCGGTTGGCTTGATGCTTATCGCCTTTCCGGCGGCCTACAATTTAGTGTTCATGCACCTTTATATTCCGGCAGCACTGATGCTGATTGGCTTAATCCTCAGAGGCGTATCCTTTGACTTCAGGGCGAAGGCTGCTGTTGACCATAAATTGGCTTGGGATCGCTGCTTTAAAGCGGGCTCACTCATGACAACACTGGCACAGGGCTACATGCTGGGGCAGTACGTCATGGGCTTTGAGCAAAGCCTGCCAGCACTACTCTTTTGTTTGCTAAGTGCATTATGTGTCACAGCCGCATACAGCTATATTGGCGCCGCCTGGTTGATTATGAAAACCGAGGCAGGCTTACAACGCCGCTCCGTCACTTGGGCCTCGCGCTGTGGTCGAATTAGCTTTATCGGTGTCGTTGCCGTTTGTTTAGTAAACCCACTGGTCAACCCGGACGTATTTAATCGTTGGTTTAGTTTCCCGTTGGTCATGTTTGCTTTACTGATTCCAGTGCTGTGTACACTCGCCTTTATCGTAAATGACATGCTGCTGAAAAGACTGCCTAAAGCTAATGACCGTCATTGCTGGGTACCCTTTGTGCTGGTCACAACTATTTTTGTGTTGTGCTTCAGCGCGCTAGCATTTAGCTTTTTCCCAGAAATCATTCCCGGCCAACTGGATATCTGGGCGTCGGCAAGTGCGCCAGAATCGCTGCGCTTTATCCTCATTGGCGCCATTATTGTTGTCCCGGTGATCCTCATTTACACGGTTTTTGCCTACCGCGTTTTCCACGGCAAAGCGACGGAGCTGCATTACCATTAGCAAAACACTCAATAAAATCATGAGGTAAAACCACCAACAATAAAAAAGCCTGGCAGCGGACTTTCCTGCCAGGCTTTTATTTCATTCACAGCCGCTTTAACCTGAAACACCCTATTAGTCATTACCTCACAAATAAATCTTCGAAATCCAACAACTGCCCCGCCGCACTGGTATCGTAACCCGGCACATCAGCTACTCGCTGGCGAAACTCCGCTGATTTGAGCAGTTCGCGTAATCTGGCAATCAGGTTTTGCGATTTATCCTTGTTAACAGCTAACACATAAGCCTCGTTGAGCAAGGGAATAAAATTCAGACCGAATTTTTCAGCCGCCGCCTTGATACCTAACCCCGCATCGGCCGAACCACTGGCAATCATCGCCGCCACCGCTGAGTGAGTGAACTCCTCATGACCATAACCGGCAATATCGCGTGCGGTGATTGTCTCCAGGCTTAATAAGTGATCAAAAATAGTACGCGTACCCGATCCTCGCTGTCGATTCACAAAACGTACCGACCGCTTGGCTAAATCGCTGATAGTCAGGATATTTTTAGGATTCGATTTTTCCGTCATCAAGCCCTGCTCACGCGTTGCCAGCAGCAATAGCGTCTGTCGCTGAGGATCAAGCCAGGTACGATACAGCGGCGCCAGTGCCGTTTTAATTTTTTCTAGCGGAAAGTGAAAGCCGGCGACCTCGCACTGACCACTGGATAATAGCCTCAAGGCATCAAGGCTACCGCGTGTTTCGATCATGGCATCCAATTTGGGCTGCTGCCGCAATAAATCAATAAACTCAGCCACTACAATGCCGTGACTGGCAAACATCCGTAGTCGCTCACTCGGTTCGCCGCCCAACTCAGCGGCCAACGCCTGATTAATTTCTTCAGCCTGGCGCAGCAGTTCCGGTTGTAATTTCTCCGTAGCCTGCTGCTCAAAAGCCAGCAGCTTCTCACCAAGCTCACTGAGCTTTGCCCCACGTCCGCGTTCAAGAATAAGCAAAGGTGATTTAAAGACCTCCTCCCACCCTTTCACCAAGCCCCAGGCGTAACGATAAGAAAACCCCAGCACCGTACTGGCTTTTTTGAGTGAGCGATCGCGGTGCACAGCATGCAGCAGCAGGAACAGGTTTCTTTCAATATCACGGCTTTCTTTGCCTTCCAGCTGCCAACTTAGGCTTAACGAAATATGCATAAACTTGCCTATTCAAAAATTAACCATTATCGCTAATATCCGCGCCCTATTGCGCCATTTATAAAAAAAATAACAACAGAGACTGAAAGGAAAGTTTAAATGAAATACCGTAACTTGGGAAAAAGCCTGGTAGCAGGCCTCGCTATCACCACTTCCGGCTCAGCAATCGCAGCCGGTTCAGCCGTTGAAGAGCTCCTCAAAGCGCTTTATCAAAATGGCACCATCGATAAAGCAACCTACGAATTGGTTCAACAGGCAGCCAAAGCGGAAGACGCACAAAACCGTAAACAAATTCGTGAAATCTCCGTCGCTGAATCTCAAAAAGTGGCGGGTGATGTCGTCGCTAAAGTTAAAGCCAGCAAACCTGACGTTAAATTAGGCGGGCGTATTCAACTGGACGCGGGTTCGGTTTCCGAAGACAACATGGACCACAACAGCGGTACTGAAATTCGTCGTGCTCGCCTGTTTGCAAAGGGTGACCTGCATAAGGACTGGGGCTTCAAATTACAATATGACTTCACTGGCACCGGTAGCAGCGGCATTCAGGACGCTTACCTGGATTATAAACCACTGAAAATTCGTATTGGCCACGCCAAAGAGCCGTTCAGCTTACAGAACATGACCAGCTCCAAGTACACCACCTTTATTGAGCGCGGCCTGCCACATGTGTTTGCTGAAGGTCGTAATATCGGTATTCAAACGGTTCGTAACGGTGAAAACTGGATGATCGCTGGCGGCATCTTTGGTGATGGCCGCGACGGCGGTTCTGGCGGCGAGAACAATGAAGGTTGGGGCGCAGCTGCACGTGCAACAATTGCACCGATTCACGCCGATGGCGAGACATTACATCTGGGTACCTCGCTGTCCTACCGCAACGTAGGCGGCGACCACACGCTGCGCTTCCGTGAGCGCCCTGAAGCCCACATTACTGATACGCGTATCGTTGACACAACCGCTTTTGACGCCAACAGCGTCACTCGCGGCGTTCTGGAAGCGGCTTATATTAATGGCCCATTCCACGTTCAGGGCGAGTACTATCGCACCAGCGTTGAGCGTCAACTGGCTGGCATGAAAGATGTCACCTTTAGCGGCTACTACGCGGAAGCCGGTCTGTTTTTGACCAACGACACGGTTAACTACAAAGCGTCAAAAGGTTCCTATAGCAAAGTCACGCCTTCCGGTGAAAACGGCGCCTGGCAAATTGCTGCACGTTTCAGCAGCCTTGATTTGACCGACGAGGACATCAACGGCGGCACTGCAGAAAGCCTTACCTTTGGCCTGAACTGGTTTGCGACATCGAATATTCGCTTCAGCGCCAATTACATCAACGTACTTGACGTAGACGGTGGCCCAACCGCTGGTGACGAGCCAAGCGCCTTCACATTCAGATCACAGGTTGAGTTCTAATATCAGCCTAACTCGATGCTATTCCGTGCGTTCAGAGGACGCCTGCTAAGACTTCCAACGTCGCTCGGAATAACAACGCAAACTCTTGCAACAGGATAAGATTATGAAATCCGTTAAGCTGTTATCAGCCTTGATACTGACACTGTTTGTTTCTTCTACGGCTCTCGCTGATGAAATACAGCGCCTTCGCCTAGCAACAACAACAAGCACCGATAATTCTGGCCTGCTGGCCGTTTTACACCCCGCCTTTGAAGCCAAGCACAATATCAAAGTTGACGTCATTGCCGTCGGCACCGGTAAAGCGCTTCGCCTGGGCAGCAACGGCGACGTTGATGTGGTCATGGTTCATGCACCCGGAGCCGAAAAGAAATTTGTCGCCGAGGGCAGCGGTGTTGAGCGTCTGCCAGTCATGCATAATGATTTTGTTATTCTCGGCCCTAAAGCTGACCCTGCTCAGGTTAAATCAGCCACAGACATGAATGATGTTCTGCATCGCATCGCCAACAACAAAGCCGATTTCGTATCGCGCGGTGACGATTCAGGCACCCATAAAAAAGAAAAAAGCCTCTGGCAAGCCGCTAACATCACGCCAAAAGGCAGCTGGTATCTGGCCGCTGGTCAAGGTATGGGAGCCGTTTTACAAATGGCTAACAACAAAGCCGCTTATACAATGTCTGACCGCGGCACATATTTAGCCTATATCAACAAAATTGATCTGGATGTCGTGTATGAAGGTGCGCCACCTCTACTGAACCCCTACTCAGTTATTCTGGTTAACCCGAAAAAACACCCGCACGTTAAAACTGAGCTTGCCCAGCGCTACGTTGATTTCATTCGTAGCGAAGAGGGTCAACATATCATCGCTAACTTTAAAGTTAACGGCGAGCTACTGTTTCATCCGGATGTCATAAAATAGCACTACCATTGTTATCGCTTGGCTGTGTTTGGGTATCAATCCCCCCCTGATTCCGAACACAAAAAAGGGAGGCATTTGCCTCCCTTCCCTTTTTACCATTAATGATCGTTAAGCGGCGTCAACCTTCTCTGCTTTATCCGCCTCAATCGCTTGATCTTCCAACTGTTTATTGAGGTTAGCGCCAGAACCAATACTAATTTTCCTTGGTTTCATCGCCTCAGGAATTTCGCGCACCAAATCAATAAATAACAAGCCATTTTCCATCGCAGCCCCCGTTACTTTGACATAATCGGCAAGCTGGAATTTACGCTCAAAATTACGCGCCGCAATACCTTGATGCAGGTAATGACGCTGTGTTTTATCTTCAGCCTTAACACCGGTCACAGTAAGGGTATTGTGTTCAGACTCAATGTTCAGCTCATCTTCGCTGAAGCCGGCCACCGCCATGCTGATGCGATACTCATCATCTGACACCAGTTCGATGTTGTAGGGTGGGTAGCTGGGTTGTTCATTACGGCTGGCGGCATCCAACATAGACGCCATACGGTCAAAACCAACAGTTGAACGGAATAGGGGTGATAAATCTAATCGTGCCATTTTCATATCCTCTCAATTAAGCAATATGTTTGACTGTCAAACGGGCTGCCATCAGGCCAGCTATTGTCAGTCAGTTTATTAAATTCAGGCCTCCATTGAGCGCCTGTACTATTGATATAGGGATATAAAAAATGCTTTTCAAGGGACTTTTTTTAAAAAATTTAAGGCCCTCTGACCAGTCGCATGGCGAAGCTTGTATACCACCGCCACACAATAAACGAAGCAATGCCAGCAGTGGATATTTTCCCCGCGCCCTTACAAACTGGGCTTTTGCGAGCAGCTTACGGCATTGAAGCCTTTACAAAAGGCCAGTCATTCGCTGTAGGTTTCGCCCGGCATCTCATCTCGAGAAGCACCAGCGCAGCTATCATGGACTAAACCAGAGGCGCTTTTATTTCCAGCGCCGATTACTCCACAACCAGTCTTCGGGGGTCTCCATAATTTGCTCTTCCAGTTTGCGTATATAGCGCTCCGTTAGCGGGTACGAATCACGCTCTTTTTTATAGGGTGGTTCAGCTAACAACTCAAAAGCCAGCTGGTAACGACCACGCGACAGGCGTGTCATTTTCATAAAAACCACGGGGATCTTTACAAACTGAGCAATTTTTTCTGGTCCAATGAAGCACCGCGTTTCACGATTCAGGAATTGTGTGATATGCGCACGGCCTTTATTTCGAGGTCGCTGATCAGCAAGAATGCCGTACACCCGCTGGGAACGTTTTCGTTTTACGACTTCGTTCATAAATTCCTGATGGGGAATCGGCTCAACATTAAAACGTGACCGAGTTTCGAGCATAAAACGATCAACACTTTTATTATGCAACGGCTTATATACCGCGTTTACAGGTATCGGCAACTTGGCCCCGATAGATAACAGCAGCCACTCCCAGTTACAGCAATGACCTCCCAGTAAAATAAAAGAGCTACCCTGATCCAGTAACGACTCCAGTAACTCGATGTTCTTGAATTGCACTCGCTCACTCACTTCTTCTCGGCTCATATTGCCGGAATAAAGCGCTTCCACCGTCACATCGGAAAAGCCCCGATAAAACTTTTTTGCAATCAGCTTTCGTTCAGCTGCGCACTTATCCGGAAACGCTTGTTGCAAATGCGCGGCCACAACCTTTCGGCGATAACGTACGACATAATAGAGCAAACAATACAGAACACCGGAAAACAGGTATAAAACCGGCAGCGGAAGTTTAGATAACAGTTTTAACATTAACGGATCACAGCCTTGGAAAACCAGACCATTATAGGCATGTGCTGCGTTAGTGGAAGACACTTGATACGGGAAAACCTCACTTAACGAATAAAAGCAGGCCACCCATGGGCCGATGATCGAACCTACGTTAGAATCGGCGGTCTGTTTTGAACAGTCTTTTGATACCGGCAAGGATTCTTTACGTGCACAAGCAACTCTCCCGTCACATACAACTTTCAATAGCGATTTTCCTGTCCTTGATGATCGCCGCCTGCAGCACAACACTGCCGCCTAAAAGCGCCACTAGCGATATCATTAAAAGCCCTATCGATGAACGTGTCTACCTCGCCTTCAAACTCGATAACCAGCTTCAGGTAATGGTCATTTCTGACCCTAAAACCGATAAAGCGGCCGCGTCACTCAGTGTTAATGTCGGCAGCGGATCCGATCCAAAAGATCGTGAAGGTTTGGCGCACTTCCTTGAACACATGCTATTTCTTGGCACTGAAAAATACCCCGAAGCCGATGCCTACCAGCAATTTATCAGCCAACATGGTGGTTCGCACAACGCCTATACAGCCTTTGAAGAAACCAATTATTTTTTTGATATTAATGCGCCACACCTGGCGTCAGCACTGGATCAGTTTGCGCAGTTTTTTATTGCCCCCTTGTTCAATCCTGAGTATGTCGAGCGCGAAAAGCATGCCGTATATTCCGAGTACCAGGCAAAAATAAAAGACGATAGCCGATTACAGTACGAGCTTATTAAAACCGTTAGTAACCCTTTACACCCTTTTTCACAATTTTCAGTGGGTAGTTTGGCGACGCTTGCTGACCTTGAAGGTCAGCCTGTTCGGAACGACTTGCTGGCCTTTTATCGCCAGCATTATTCCGCCAACCGCATGACACTCGTGGTACTCGGAAAACAATCGGTCAATGAGCTGCAAAAAATGGTCAGCGAACGTTTTGCCGCTATTGCCAACCACAACAGCCCAGTGCCTCATTTTAAGCAACCTTTATTTGCCGATGGCCAGCTACCGCTTCGCATTAACACCCAGCCCAATAAAGACTTAAAACAGATTAAATATTTATTCCCAATACCCAGTAGCCGCCCATTTTATGACAGCAAACCAGTTCACTACGTAAGCAACCTGCTTGGTCACGAAGGCAAAGGAAGCCTGCTGTCCTATTTAAAGGAACAGGGTTGGGCCGAAGGCCTCAGCGCCGGCATTGGCTTTGAAGATAACGAGCAGGCCAGCCTGCAAATCAGTATTAACCTGACTGATCAGGGCCTCCACAATACTGACGCCATCACCCAGGCGCTATTTCAAACCATTGCTCTCATCAAGCAACAGGGCATTGAAAGCTGGCGTTATCAGGAGCAGGCACAGCTTGCACAACTGGACTTCCAGTTTCAGGAACAGAGCAGCAGCATGCACCTCGTCACCCGCTTGGCCAGCCGTCTCAAACAGCTGCCTCCGCAGCAGGTACTGAGCGCCCCCTATCAAATGACGGATTTTGATCCGCAGTTGATTAGCGCTTATCTAGATGCTCTTAATCCACACAATATGCTAATGATGGTGGTCGATAAAAATGCTGCTGTCGATCAGGTCAGCCAGCATTTCAAGGCCAGATACGCGATCCAGCGCTTCGATGCCAAACAACTGGCGGCTTGGGCCAACAACCCGGCAACCGATACCATTGAGCTACCGGCCAACAATCCGTTTATCGCCGAGCAGTTAAGTCTTATTCAGGCGCCCGATGTCAACCCCCTGAAACCTCAACAGCAGGTAAGCGCCCAAGGCACTTCCTGGTGGCATAGCATTGATACCAGTTTTAAAACACCCAAGGCAGATTTTTATGTCACGCTGCGTTCGCCACTGGCAAACCAATCGGCCCGCTATACGGCACTGACCGCCCTGTACGTTAAAACGGTTAACGACCAGCTTAACGAGTTCAGCTATCCAGCCATGCTGGCCGGATTGAATTACCAACTCTACCGGCACGTACGCGGCATCAGCCTGCGTATTTCCGGCTATCAGGATAAGCAACCACTACTTTTAGACGAAGTTCTCAAGGCCTTGAAAACCCCACACATAACGACCGAGACATTTAATCGTCACCGCAATGAATTACTGCGCCAGTGGCGTAACGCTTCTCGACAAAAACCTTATCAACAGGGGTTATCGAAAACCTCTTATCTCGTCACAAATCCGAGCTGGCAAGAGCAGCAGTTAATGGCGGCTTTGGTATCGACCACCCCCGAGCAACTACGACACTTCGCCAACCAGTTTTTAAGCCAGCTGGATATTGAAGTGCTCGGTAATGGCAATATTAGTCATGCTGAAATGGCCGCGCGAGTTGCCCAAATTGAAAACCGATTGGCCACCCAAAAACCAGCCCAGGCGATTGCCCGCCCCAACATCCAGCAGTTGCCTGACAACCAGAAACTGCTCCACCAATTTACCGTGCAACACAGCGATAACGCTGTCACCCTGTACATACAAGGCGACAACAAGCAGGTCAGTAATCGCGCTAAATACGCCCTGCTCAATCAAATTTTATCAACGCCCTTTTACTACCAGTTACGCACCCGTCAACAATTGGGTTATATCGTTTTCAGCAGCCCGATGACGTTGCTCGAGGTACCCGCGCTGGCATTTACCGTTCAATCCCCCAACAGCTCTCCAGAAAAGCTGATCACCGCCATTGAAGACTTCATGACCAACGCCAGCAGCACCCTGGAAACACTTGACGAAGCAGCACTACAAACCCACAAACAGGCGTTAATTGGTCGTATTATGGAAAGAGACAGCCGCCTCAACCAGCGCAGCAATCGCTACTGGCGAGAAATTGATCGGCAGAATGTTGATTTTGATAGCCGCGAACAACTGGTCGCCGCCATTAAGGCCGTTGACTTGAGCAGCCTACGGGCACTTTATCAGCAGGATTTCATCAAGCGACCTCGGCAGTTAGCCGTGATCGCAACGGCAAATCAGCAGCCAGTTCCACTAAAGGATTATCAACCTGTTGATCAGGCTAGCTTAAGAGCACTGAAGACGGGCTTTGTTAACTAACACCGGCTAGCCGAACTGGCCATTTACTAAACACTCACGGCTGAGGGTCGACAGCCGTGAGTCAGTATTGTTGACCAGAGTTAGTCCAGACTCTCCTGCAACGACACCCCGTAGGCCTGCAACTGAATCAATATCTGCTTTTGATCAAGCGTGGTCTGCGGCGCATTCATCAGCTCCTGAATTCGCTGATAGTAGCTATCCAGCGTCAAGCGGCTACCGATTGTTTCGTCATCAAAACAACTACGCCGGAACACCTGCCATTGAGCGCGCTCTTCATCACTCAAGGTAGCGGGGTAGTTTCTGGCACGATAACGAAACAGCATGTCCGGCAAGCGCGCATCCCTGAAGGGCAAGTTTGCTGCACTTAGCTGCTCAGGCGTCATCTGCCTCAGTTCCTCCATCAACTGCCGATCATGACTACTGAAAAAACCACCACTGTAGAGTGCCTGATCCGGGTCATCTGGCGTTTCAAACTCACGACTTGAGAACACGGCCTGTACTTTTTCCGCAATACCGGCCGCAGCTTTAATATGCTCCAAGTTGGCTCGACAGGCAGTTAAATCAATGCCCAACCGCTCCGCGGCTTCGGCGCTGACAACATTAACTGGCGCGACAATCGGGCATTTATTGATATGCACGGCTTTGATGGGCACGCGTTCAACACCTTCCGGCATATCTTCGCGACGTGTAAAGATACGCTCGGCAATTTGCTCCGCTGACAGACGCAATAACGGCTCGGGGTCAACACTCAGGTCATAGACATAAACGGCATTTTTATTGACGACATCGCGTGCCAACGGCACCACAATAGCCGCACAGCCTCTGTCGGCGGGAAACATCGAAGAAATATGCAACACCGGTTTTTGCGCGACAACATTGAGTTGCTGATCGACCAAGCGCTTATCACGATGCTTGTAAACATAATCATAAAGCTTCGGCTGCTTTGTTTTGATCAATTTTGCCAATTCGATGGTCGCCCATACATCGGACAACGCGTCGTGCGCTGCTTCATGGCTGATACCGTTGGCGGCCGTGAGCTGCTCCAGCTTAAAGCTGGGGCTGCCATCCTCATGCTCAGGCCAATTGATACCCTCCGGGCGTAATGCTCGTGTCAGGCGTACCATATCGATAATGTCCCAACGCGAATTGCCATGTTGCCACTCTCGGGCATAGGGGTCATAAAAGTTGCGATACAGGGCGTTGCGCGTCACTTCATCATCAAAGCGGATACTGTTATAACCCGCCACACAGGTACCCGGCTCAGCAAATTGTTCATGAATACGGGCGATAAATTCAGCTTCCGGCACACCTTCCTGTAGTGCCTGCTGTGGCGTAATGCCCGTGACCAGGCAGGCTTCCGGGTGTGGCAGTACATCGTCGGCCGGTTTGCAAAAAAACACGTCGGGATCACCAATAATATTGAACTGCTCGTCGGTGCGAATACCGGCAAATTGACAGGGCCGGTCACGAAAAGGGTCCGCACCAAAGGTTTCAAAGTCATACCAGTAGAAGCTCATAGTCCATTATCCATCGAAAGGTGGGTGTCCATTGTAGGGGAATTGGAGCACAAAAAAAGCCCGCCAATCGGCGGGCTTAAAAAAGAGTGTTCAGCACAACTAAGTCTCGTCATCCTCTTCCAGCGGCTGCAATGAAAAGGCACTCATTGCTGGCTTAGGTTGTGGTGCCGGTTTAGGCTTTTCAGTCTCAGGCTTTATCGACATTTGTGCTTGCTCACGCAAACGGCGTAGGTCGTCTTTGACACTCGGTGCGGCAGGCGCTTCGCGGCGGGCCGCAGTAGCAGGGACAGCTCGTCGAGCAGCGGAAGGCTCAGCCACAGAAGGTCGCGCTGAAGCGGCGGCTGGCGCACCTTTTTC